>Ga0206948_1062_pt1 | contig 29957 bp, 8 predicted proteins | sample Alteio_BWOrgHeat_FD_153236 | JGI IMG/M metagenome (GOLD analysis project Ga0206948, IMG submission 153236) | Enriched cells from forest soil in Barre Woods Harvard Forest LTER site, Petersham, Massachusetts, United States -... | ecosystem: Environmental > Terrestrial > Soil > Temperate forest > O... | reverse complement strand
TTTTATCCTCCTAATACATTTCCTGGATTTTTTCTACGGAAAGCTCTTTCGTGGCTATGATATGGGCAACATTGCATATTAATAACCTCTCTGCAAATTAGTTAGGTAACTAGGCAGCTTGATCAAGTTCCGGTAGCATGCCTAGTGCCCTTTTATACATAATAAGTAAAGTTTCCTGTTCATCAACTTCTTTTGGATCAAGCTTACGGTCTTTAATTACCTGACGGATTATCTTAGGATCAAAGCCAGTCGACTTGGCTTCCATATAGGCTTCTTTGATAAAATTGGCGATCTCAGCTTTCTCCTGCTCAAGGTGTTCGATCTTCTCAACATACTGCTTTAACGCGTCAGCTGATACGCCAAAAACTTTATTATCTGCCATGGTCTTGCTCCTAATTTCCTTCACTTTTTATTTTTATAAAAGCTACTGTTATAGTAATATACTAACGCGAATCTTATAATCACTCCCAGCACTGCTGTCAAGGGTAAAGCTATCAGGACGCCAACAAAGCCCAACAATGCTCCACCTGCCATGATGCCAAACATAATCCACACCGGGTGCAAGTTGACGTTGTGCCCTACCAACCGCGGCACCAGAAAATGCCCTTCTATAAACTGCCCAACCACAAATACCCCAATCACCAGCAGTGCATGATGAACCGTTCCGAATTGTATGGTCGCAACCAATATGCACAGGAAGCCACTAAACAGAGCTCCTACATAGGGAATGAAAGTTAGGATACCACTGATAACCCCCAGTGCTATACCTGATTCAATACCAACAAAAGTCAGGCTAATGGCGTAATAGAAACCCAGGATAAGACACACCATGGTCTGTCCGCGGATAAAGCCTGAAAGCGAATGGTCAATATCGTGAAAAAGCTTTTGAGCAGTCCCAGCATAGCGGCGGGGCACAGAACACTCAAGCGCACATATGATCTGGTTCCAGTCTCTAAGCGTATAAAAGAGGACAATTGGAGTGATAAAAATAAGCGAGATGACATTGACTGCAGCAAAGCCTGAATTGATCAGCCTTGAGAGCATAGCGGTAAAAAAGGACATGAATTCAGAAGAAAACCCGATTAACGATTCCTTAAACTTAGCTTTAAGCTCAGGGTTAATGGTATCAAGCTCTCCCAGCAGCCTGGGCATGACCTCGTTGATTTCAGCTTTATGGCTAACGGCTCGCGTAATCAGGATGACAATCTGCTTATATAGTACCGGGAAAACCGTGAGAAAAATGAGGGCGATAACCACAAAAAATCCCATCATAACAAGTACTGTTCCTAAAGGGCGTGCGATTCTATGGTTCTGCAAAAACCCCACAATCGGCGCAAGAAAATACGATATAATGAGGGCGACTACAAATGGCGTCAATATACTGCTGACGCTGGCAAAAAACCAGAGCAACAAAGCTGCGACAACAGCGAAAATGACATAGCTTTTGTTAATACTGTGCACGCGCTCAACCTAATGCTTTTAGTATATGCTATCTGAAGTTAACTTGTGGCGCAACTGAATCAGCGCATTATTTTTTGCTTTTAATTTCTTTAATTTGCTTTTCAGTTAAACCAGTGCACTTAGCAATTATCTTAATATCAACGCCTTGAGAAACCATATTTCTAGTTATTTCTACAGCTGTTTCCTGCCTACCTTCCTGTATACCTTCCTGTCTACCTTCCTGTCTACCTTCTTCTCTACCTTTATTCAAAGCCTTTTTTTCGGCTTTCTTAAGAGTACTTGCTTCAATTCGCAGCCAGTTTAAGTGAGCTTCATAGGCATCTCTTTCTGCAGCACTAAAATTCATCACTTCCATAACCTCTAAGGCTTTCTCAAGCTGCGGATCCTTTAGTTCTTTGGGGAGGTTATGCTGGTTTAATAAATTATGCCGGGTCAAAAACGCCACCCACCGATCAAGAGATGTCTTTATTTTCGACAATAGCAGCTTAAGTTCATCTGCCTCATCCAGTTTTTCTACTTTGATCTTATCCTCAAACTTGCTGAGTTCTATTGTGTGCAACTCCATATCCTTAAAATAATGTACACCACTTTTTTTTGCAAATGGACGGAAGGTGTTATGATATTCCTCGGTTTCAGGGATGCTTATAAAGTTCAGTATGTGTATTCCAATCGTTTTGTTTAATTCTGAATAAGCTTTGTTTTTTCCTAACTGCTGAGTATATGCTTTCCCCCAATAGAATAGCGCCCTTTTATCATAGTCCCCTTCGTCACTGATTTGAATTTCAATGCAGTAGCGCTTGCCAGTGTGGCCTTTAGCCTTTATATCCAGGATGGATAATTTATCATTCTTAAAATCCTGGAAATTATATGGATTAAGAATATCCACAGTCTCTACTTGATCTTCTTCGGAGACTACTGAATTGATCAGAGAGATCAGTAAGTCTTTATTTTCATCCACTCCAAAAAGTTTCTTAAACGCGATATCGACTCTAGGCATAACTTCTTCTGACATGGCAAAACCTAAGTTACGTTTCTTGACTTGCATTATACAACAAATTTCTGCCTACTGCACTATATTTTGACCTGACCGACACTAGTCACAAGAATTATTAGAGTTGTCAAAGGGAAGCCTAATCTTATATATTAGCGCTCTGGACTTGGGTCTTTAGCAGTCTTAGATTGAGGAACTGTTGGCAATTCTGTTGCATGAATTACAACTGGCTTACCCTGTTCGCTAATGTTAGAGTTCACAAGCTTTAGCCCCTCAACAATATTTGTATTGACCCATTTGGTAAAAATATTACCCTCAGGCCCACCACCCAAATGTTGCAGCACTTCTAATAGCTCCTTTTTCTGCGCGGGCTCAATTTTATCAATGTTAACAAGAGCACGTTCTGCATACTTTAGCGCTTTTAGTTTGAGAATAGCATCTCCAGCATAAAGAATGGTAATGCCGCCGCTGCCCATCGCCAGCTCTTCAAATTTCTTAACTAAAATATGATCGTCTCCCAGCAACGCCTGGCTTAAGAGCTGTTTATTGGCTTCAAGATCAGCGCTTGTCAATGCCATGAACACTTCTCTTGCTTTATTATATTCACCCAATTGTTCTACAGCATTATTAAGGCTTACATTCAGTTTTTCTTTATCAATAGCTGACCCCTCAGGACTCTCGCTAGCTTCTTTTAATTTATTTAATATGTTAACTTTAACTACTGGTGCCACGGCTGCGAAAGATGAGGCTCTATTCAAACAATCAATTATCGCATCTGCTACTTCTTTACTATTGAGATATTCAATATTACTGAGGTCTCGGCTTATTATATGAACAACTATATCTGGCCTGTCAGATTGTGCTGCTCTTAATGCGATTTTCTGTTTATGTTTGTCGTTTAATTTGAGGTTCTTACTTAGTGCACGTTTTACAATAACTTCGACGTCAGCCTTATTTCTGAGTAACCAGGCTGTTGGTTGCTTTTGATAAGAAATAAGGATTGCTTTTGCTTCTTCGCTAATCGATTCGGATTCTGCTAATGTAACAGGCACTTCAATATTATGATAGCTCTTTAATAGCTGCATAATAACCTTAATATTATTTTCTTTTACAGCTAACATTAAGGCTGTTTGCCCGTTATCATTTTTAACATTAGGATCAATTCCGGGAAAGTCTTTTAGAGCTTTAATAAATTTAATATTTTCGGCTTTGACTGCATACATTAATGCCGTCATATCCCATTCACCTTTGATATTAGGATCAATACCTGGAAATTCCCTTAAGGCTTCAATAACTTTATAATGCCCATTTACAACTGCCCATATTAATGCTGTGTATATTCTAGTATCAAGACCGCTTGTATAAACACTAGGTTTGCAGTTAGGGTTAATACCCGGAATATTTTTTAGAATCTCAATAACCTCAAGATCCCCTTCTTCTGCTGCACTCAGGAATACATATCTTAAGTCACGAGCTTCAGGAGCCAAACCTGGAAATTCCTTTAACATTTTGACAATATCAAAATGTCTATTTCTTAATGCCCAAATGAACATTGGGTCCGCACCATTGCCCCTATAAGTATTGACAGTTACTGCACCTAAAGCCATATAACTTTCTATAAATTTTGCTTTAGCCGGTGGACTCAACAGGCTTAGATAACTAAAGTCATCATTTATTAGGTTCATAAGCTTATTTGATGCAACAGCTCTAGCTAAAATGCCCTCAAACTTACTTGGATTTTGATTAAAAATATGATTAAGAAAAGTAGTGTACCCATTCTTACTTAATATAAATAATGCTCCCAATCCTGAAGTTAACTGCATATCCAGCTGGTCATCGGGTATCATTGACACATCAAAATCTTTGATTTGTTTTTGTAACTCTTGGCTTATTTTCATATCAAGAAAAGCTTCCTGATAGATAATGTCCATCATTGCTCGTTGCCTCTCAGGTTTCTCATCAAGATAACTGCCATACTCATTTGTAAACTCTTCAAGTATCTCATCTTTGAAACAGGTATTAAACTGCACCTTTAAATCAGAAGGCATGGTATTGTTTTGTTGCCATAATAATAGGTTTAGTTTGAAGGACTTCTGATCAAGCATTTGGCTTCTGTTTGGATCACACAGATATTCATTAATCTTGCTTTTCATCTCATCTTTGAGAGTAACGTCTGAAATCTTTCTAACTTCAACTAATTTATGACAGCTATTTAAGCTATTTATCAGGCTATTTACTGTCCCGCCAATGCATCGATTTTTGTCTGGGTTACTGTGATTATAATCTTCATTGTCAATATTATAGCCCCGCCTTACATCATATAGCCCTGCTAAAAAACTTATCTCGGCATTAATTTTAACTTTCTCCACCATGGCTTTATCAGAAGCGGCGGTAATTCCTGATAAACTATGCTCGTCTTGAGATGAATAATAAGCAAGAGACAATATCTCTTTATACGAAAGATTCAAGCTATCCCTTATGTGCCCATTAGCATCGACAGAGTAAATGCTACCCAGTTGATGAAAACGATTATGATTAGCTATATCATCAAGCATATCTTTTATCTTCAGTAATTTATTTTTAAGCTCCTGTACTGGCTTGCAATTTGGCCCTTGCTCTATTTCAAATTTCTCCAGGGAAGGTTTAATATACTCAAAAAGCTCTGCATCATTCATAACTGCAAGCTTATCTACTTTATTTTTAAGGTTATCAAAGTGAGTATTAAGCACATCCTGCAACTCTTTCTTCTTGGCTTCACTGGTAAAGGCTATTGTTATAGGGTCATCTTTTGTTAGTTTGTCTGAAAGAGTAGCACTCCCAACAACGGCATTAAACCCTAAATCTCTGTCCATTTTTTTAGCTAATCTCACAATGGCCTGATCAACATTCTTATGAACCGATTGGGTGTGAGTGCTTTGACTGTCTATCCGAGCGACTACCCTCTCTTCTCCAGGTAAATCGACAATTAAACGCTCTCTTGCCAGGTTAAATACTGTCTGACCTTTTTCATTACGTAAATTACTATAGCTAGCCCATAAAGTGGCTTCAAATAGATTGCTGAAAATCCTCATATATAACTTATAAAAGTCTGCTGAGTTCATGGCATTTTTAGAGTCAATTGCTTTGTGTAAAAGCGTGCCATATCGCTCAACTTTAAACTGCTCATCTATATAATGGTAATTCAATGACATTAAAACTGGAGGCTCTAATTCCAAAAGCTCAGAAGCGTGGTGCTTTAATAGGTAATCAACATTCTTGTCTCTAATAGCATCGGTTATGGTATAGGTTGTATTCTTAAATTGGGTATGTAAAGCTTGTATAAAAGTTTCTTTCCCAGGCTTTTTATAATCATAGCTTACAGTTTCCTTATTAAAAACAACCTGCCTTAGCTGTCTGTTTGATTTATCAATTATATAATAATTACCATCTATATTGCGCATGGTTTCAGTGATATTAGCTCCTACGATAAAATCAGCAAACTCTACACTTTTTTCTTTACCTGGTTCAGGTAGTAATTTTATGCGCGATTCCTCTTTAGTAAGTCCTTCTTTTACATGTAAGAGAAATAACTGCACTATCACATCATTTAAAGCAACAACACCAGATTGGTCCAATGTAACACAATCCTCAAAACCTTCCAATTTAGCGCACTCTCTCATGAGCTGTTGCTTTGTAGCTTCTGCTAGGCTGTCAAAATATCTTTCTAGCTTTTCTTCAGAAGATTGCTTGTCAGTTGCTAGTTTTTCTCGGTAGAACTGAAAGAAATCTTTTAAATCTTTGGGTTGCTTCTCTGCAATTTCTTCCTGGGCGGCTTTTTCGATATCCTGTGCTAGCTTGTAAATTGCTTCTCTTCCCCTCTTCTTACCGCCTGGCATGCGCTCATCTTTTTCTTCTGCACTTAATTGCTGGAATAGCTCAATGAACTTTTCAGAGTATTCTCCTAGGTGCTGCCGTGCTTCCGCTATTATGCCAGTATACGTTTTTTCTACCTTAGGGTCAGGGTTAAACCACAAATCCATTAGCGCGCGGATTTTTTGGGCTACTGCATGTTTATTGCGCATAATTCCCTTGTATTAGCTATTATAAAACATATTATACATATTAAATAGTTAACAAAGAGTTAACTATTACCATATCCATAAGTTTATAATGAAGAGCCGACCAGCCTACTGCACTATATTTGAATCCACACCACATAAATATATTGCTATATTTTTCTATATGCATTAATAACTAAATTAGTCACACGAATTACTAGCGTTGCCAATGAGATACCTCTAGGTATTTCTGCGTTTCATAATTTATCTTTATAAGGGGGCTCATGATTATAGCCTACACATATACCGATGAGGGTGAAATCGAGAAAGTCGAGCTAAGTGCTGGTGACCCAATCCCTAAATCAACATCCTGGATTGATCTGCTTGATCCCAGCATGGAAGAGGATAAATACATACAAAAAGCGACCAAGATTGATGCGCCTACCCGTGAGGAAATGGATAAGTTCGAGGTTATGAGCCCTTTTTATAAGGAAGGCGATTCCTATTATATGACCATTACTGCCATTCAAAAAATGGATCGCGATTACCCGGAAGGCACGGCTATTACTTTCATTCTCCACCCTAAGTTTTTGGTGACTCTCCGCTATTCGCGCCCCAAGGCTTTCAGCTATTTTTCGTCGCGGGCGCTGCGCGATGCTGAATTGTGTGAATCCCCAGCCGTTGTGCTTGAAGGGCTGGTAGAGTCAATGGTGCATAGCCTGGCTGATGCTTTGGAGAAAACCGGTAATGAAATCGACCAGATGCTGATCGATATCTTTGAAAAGCCCTCTACCCTTTCGGAAATCCGTAAGCGGAAGAAGCTCAAGCAGGATAATGAGGAGGAAGAAGTAGAAGTCAGTTCCTCGGAGTATTATACTGACCTGATCAAACGGGTAGGACGAGCCGGAAATCTTATCTCTAAAGTACGGGAAAGCCTTGTCAGTATTAACCGCATGCTTATTTTCTTTGGACAGATCGATGAAAGCCGCTATCTTTCTAAAAAAGAACTGCGCAACCAGTTCCGTAACTTAACCCGCGAAATTCATTCTATTACGGAATATGCAAATTTCCTTTCCCAGAGGAACAGCTTCCTGCTTGACGCCACCTTAGGCATGCTAAACGTTGAGCAGAACGCAACTATAAAGCTATTTACCATTGCCGCTGCCATGTTCCTGCCTTCCACTTTGATAGCGAGTATTTATGGCATGAACTTCACCTATATGCCGGAAGTCGACTGGGTGCTAGGCTATCCCTTTGCACTCCTGCTAATTGTAGCTTCCGCTGGTCTTTCCTACTACTTTTTCAAAAGACGCGGCCTACTGTAATACCAGGTCCCTTATTTATTGCTACGTCGTCCAGCCTTCGATCTGCGAGCTACGGCTAGGTATAGCGCTCCTAGTATCAATTAAAAAAAAACTTGGTATAATTAGCTTCTATAAGGAGGGCCTGATGGGGTTTTATATACGCTCGCTGCGTGACCTTTATGGGTAGCTACTGCTGGTGGCGTGTGTGTACGACTAGGCAAAGATTGCACAGGTGGTTTTGCAGGCTCTTTAACCTTATTAGCAGCCCATTTGACCGGTTTTGCAACCAGAACATCTACCGCCTTTGCTAATCCTGAGAGGACAGTGGTTGTAACACCTATACCTAGAGTAAGGGCACCAGCAGCAAACAAGAAAGGAAGTAAGAATTGCGCTCCCGGAACAAATGCACAAACCAGCCAGGCCACTCCAAGCCCTACTCCAATTCCAGTAAGCTTCAGCCCACTTTTAAATGCCCGATCAATTGACGATTCCTTGACCAATTCATCCTTACTAGCCAATTCTCCAGCGTCAACAGGCTGCGCTGCTGGCTGCGGCGATGGCGGCACAGGTGCTGGAGGGTATAGGGATGGCGATACAGGTGCTGGAGCTATGACCGGCGGCACTACTGCCGGTGGGTATGGCAACGGCGGCGCTGGAGGTGCCCCTGGTAACATTGGTGACATAGATGGAACCACTACTCTTGGCGGAGGTGATGGCCTTAATGCTGCAGCAAGAGGTGTCGGATGTGATGGGTGTGCTAGACGTGCTGATGGCACTGGATGAACAACTGGCGGCGGAGGTGCTACTGGTCGTTTTAAAGAGGTTACTGCAGATGGTGTTACTGGTACCGGCGCTGCCTTGTGTTTCTTCAGAGCTTCCGCTGCAGATTCTTGATTTAAGAAGAATTTTTCAAGTGCTGCCGGATCCCAGTCAGCTTGATTAAGCCCTGGTATAAAACTAGCTTTGTAGGATAAGAATTGATTCAACCAGGCATGGTCAACGCCAGGTGAAGCTCTAAGCCTTAAGCTCTCATTAGAGATAGCAGAAAGATCTATATCCCCACTTTGATCAGGCACAAACATTTCAGTTAGTCTTTTTGCATTATTTGCTCTTGTTATGGATTCACCAAATACTCCTGTACGAAATACTACTTCATCGATAGCTTTGTTTGCAGCTAATAATAGTATTTCATCTTGCAACTTAAGCTTGCCTTCCTCTCCTCTAATTGATAGTAGCTCTTCATAAAGTCGTTTTACTTTTGCAAAGTCAACTACAGGTTGTTTTTCTAATTCTCTTTCGACCCCATGCATAAGAGCGGAATCAAAAGCATCCCGAACTCCTGGCAAACTCAAACATCTTAGTTTAAAAGAAGCGTAGTTTGCCTGAGCGAGCCCATCATTTTCTGGTATAGCTGCAAGATCTATAACACCACTTCTTACCAAATTATCAAACTTTTGCAAAGCTTCACTTAAATTGACCAGAGCATTTCCTTCTACCAACATAATAAATGGTCTGAAAAATTCACTTGGCTTTATTCTCAGTTTAATTCTATTGGTTCTAGCTCTTGCTCTGAAGGCTTCAAGATCCTCTGGCTTTCCAAAACGGTATAAATAGAGTAATGCGTTGGAATCAACTATTGCTTTGCTGTATCTTGTTTTATCTCCACCCAATTTTTCCATACTAGTAAAACATGCATCCTGGATTTCCAGAAATGCAGCACGCCTTGACTCTAAATGGAAGGCTGTAACGCCTAGTGCAGTTTGCCCCTTTGACCCTGTAACTGTAGGATCTGCACCTTTTTCTAACGCAGCTTGAACCGCAGCAGTTGCCCCAAAAAATGCGGCTATATTCAGAAGGCGCTTTTCGTCAATGACAGCTTTATTAGCATCAGGGTGAGTGATTAAATTTGTAATTGTCTCCCTGCAAAAATCTAATGCTGCATCCTTAGCCTTTGGTTCACCATCACCATCAAAAAGAAGGGATGCTTGAGTATCAAAAATTAAAGCTAAAGGATCTACAACTTTAGGCAGTAAGTATACATATATAGCTCTGTTTCCATTGTATAAGGCGTTCATAAGCAGGTTGTTTGGTTTATCTGGAGCAAAGTTGCCCAATACTTGTTGCTGTATTTGCGGAGAGCAAAGTTCAAATAAGCTCATAAAATCTCCAGTTCTGCCATCTTCAATATATGAGTTGAGTTTCTCAAAGATATGAGCAACTGTAAGCCCTGCTTGCTTGCCTACAACAAAGCCTATTAAATCCTGCTGCAATTCCGGCGTGAGTTGCCCAAAGTAAAGTATAAAACTCTCAAGCCTAAATTCTTCTTTTACAGCATCACTCCACTCAGCTTCACTATATGTTTCTGGCTTAGGCAGCGGAGTAGCGATCAATTTACCCAGTGTTATTATAGCATCTCCGCCTTTTTGCGCTGCTGCTTCTGCGGCTTCGGCTTCCATGTATGGCCTTTCGAATTCAGCTCTCTTAGCTTGAAGTTTAGAAGGCTCCCATCCAGTCAGCATTTCGGTGCGCAAACGAACAATTTCTTTAGTCTTTGCCCTCATATCCAGTCTACGCATACCACTTCTAACATTGCCTAGAGCCACTACTCTACTTTGCTCTATCGCACTATCCAAAGCATCTGCAGCATTCTTATATACATCCGGGGTTTCTGAAGCCTGACGTGCATACTCAAGCGCTTCTTTATAGTGCTTTTCCATCGAGGTATTAACACTTTGCATAAGAGCTTCATCCTTTGCTTCAACAAGATATCCCACCTGGTCGGTTAGCAACCCTTTGGTACTTTCTAAGGCTTTAGCATAAACCACTTTCATGCTTGCGTTAATTCTTTGGGTTACAGCTAAATCTGCGCTTTCAATAGCTTCCAACCCTGCGGCCAGCATAGTTTGACAAAGATTATACTTGTGAACATTATCTAATTTTTTATAATCTTCCCATTGAAAAAATGCAGCTATTTCTTCTCTAGATCCATCCCTAATCAGCGCAACTGCCCTATCACGAAGCTGATAAAGGGCTAGCGGCTCAATAACTACAACTGGAAGAACCATAGTAACTGGTCTTAGTATTATATCATCACCTGGCTCTTCTATAATTTCCGCCCTTACTACCTCAGGTGGAACTTTTTCCAGTTCTAACCGTGCTTTAAGCGCTTCTATTGCAGCTTGGGCAGCATCTTTGTGGGTACCTACAGCATAAGTTTGAGAATTAGAAACTGACTTATCTTTCTCTAAATCGCTAAAATCTCTTGTTCTAATAGCATCTCTTAAGTCAACCACACCAACTATTAAATAAGCATTCTTCTCAAGTGCAACTTTCAATAGCTCTCTGTTTTCCTGTGTAGGCTTCTCTTCAAGATTTTTATAGAGTTTTGTAAGCTCTTTTACATTATCTGTAATTGCATCCATAAATTCTTTCATTTTATCGTATGCATACGGTCTCTCGACTTTAAGAGCTTCATACCCTAGAGAGTACGCTGGATCGAATTTATGAAGGATTGCTGCCCATTCTATCTGATTATCCAATACAGTTTTTAAGTTAGGTAAAGAGGCCTTTACATCCTTTGAAGTGAAGATTCCTTGAAACAGTTTGGTAGCAGGAGGCGTAGCTTCACTTAGCTGAGCTTTTTCCCATTTAAGTTTTAACTCCTCTAATTCCTCAGTATTCCATTTTTTCAGCATTGCAGAGCGCAACTTCTTATGTCTAAAGCCTTTATCAACATTAGCTTGCGCACGCTCTCTTTCTTCTTCAATTGCGTCAGCCAATGGATCCTTCTGCGCAAATCCCGCTACTCCTAATTCTCTAGGTATTTGCTTATCAAACTCAAGTGCTTCTTTATAGTAACCCAGCATCTTGTCATTAATTTTAGCCGCCTTTGTTGCATTTTTTACGCTAGCAAGGTCATGCATACCCTTTAGCACTAGTAGTTTACAGCACTCGATTGCCTGTTCGTAAACAACTTTCATTGCACCTACAATTCTTTCAGCATCTTCTGGGCGCTCTTTGATGGCTTTCTCCAGTCTGGCTAATATCTTTTTACAACCTTCATACCTCTTCTCGGCACTTGCTTGTTGGAATTCATCTCCTTGAAAATAGTCTTCAAAAAATTCTCTGGATGCAGTCTTAGTTCTTACTTCGGATTTAAGATCATTTTTGTCTATGGCATTATGATTCCAAAAATTCAGCTCCCTTTCTTTTGTACGTGCAAGACTTTTAAAATCAACCTGATGCACATGGTCTTCAAGCTCCTTGTCTAATTCTACGATTTCCTGCATGTCTAGTTGAGAGTAACCTTTATCTTTGAAATCAAGCCGTACAAACTCTGCATATAGTGCTTTGAGTGTATCATTGACTGCATGCAATTTGACTATATCATTCTCAGTTCTAAGAATGCTTATCCCTGCTAATAGCACTGCTTTACAGACGGCTTTTTTATCAGCATCGCTTAGTTGTCTATATTCTTCACCCTTTAGAACGGCTTGCACCGCTGACAAATCTCCCGCCTCTGCACCGTCTTTCAATTGTGCTATCACGTGAGTAGTATTCTCAGGCGGGGTTATGGAAATATCTAAACGCATTTGAGCTTCTTCAGGTCTTTCTGCTACAGCTTCAATTGCGGCATCCCATTCCGCTTGATTTTCACGTTCTTTACCCGCAAAGTAAGTTCCAATTGCTTCCGGAGTCCAGTTTATTTGTTCAAGTTTATCACCTAAGAATGCAGCATTGTAAGCTACCAATTGATTGAGCCATTGATTACCAACCTGACCACTAGATCTTAGTCGCAAGCAGTAAGCATCAAGATCAGTAAAATCTAGCTCTTCATCACGCTTTGCCTGTTTTCTTAAATTATTAAACATGCCAAAAATAGCTTCAGCAGCTTGTAACTGCACTTCTGATTCCCCAAATAACTGTGCTCGTATACTTTTTTCCTTTTCAATATCTATATCTGGAATTAAATTTAGAATTTCTGCTTGTAATTTAAACTTGCCTTCTTCACCCCGAATCGTTAGTAGCTCATCATAAAATGGCCGCATTCTTTCAGGATCTGCCCCACGTTCAATTTCATTTTTAAGACCATGCATGAACGCATAATCTAAGGCCTCATTAAATTCCGGTATTTTACCACACCGTATTATAGCTTCTTCTAAGTTAAATTTCCTACATTCTCTTTCAAAAGGTTCATTATCTTTATAAAAGATCTTATTATTTCTAAGCATTATAATAGGATTAATTAAACCATCATCTATAGCTAACTTGAATTTTACTAAAGCATCTTGTGCACTTCCTTCATTTTTCTTAGCAAAATACTCAAATGGCGCAATATAGAAAATAGGGCTTAATTCAAATTTTATTCCATAAGCCACAGCAGATTTAAGGTAATTTTCAAATTCACTAAGCGAATAATCCGAATAAACATAGTTTTCTGCACCAGATTCAGCAATGGCTTGCTTATATTTTTCTACTTCTTGACCATTTTCTATCTCAGTAAAACAATGCTGTATGATATGCATAAAAATGTCATGCCTGAAGTCATGTAACATAGATGCAGTGGCAATAGGACTTCTGTCCCTTGAACCCTTTAGAGTAACATCAGCGCCATTTCTTAAGGCTACCTGAACCGCTTTAGCACTTCCAAAATAAACGGCAATATTCAAAAGGCGTTTATTATCGATTTCATCTACGGTCGAACTTTGCATTAATTCAAATATTTCATTTTGGAAAAAAGGTAAAGCCAGAGTTACTTCAGCTTTTGGTAGCTTTTGTCCTTCAATATACAGGTCTCTTCCTCTTGCAGCGTCGCGCGCAGAATCAAAAATTAAATCTAAAACTTCAATATTGTACCTTATGCATGCATCTTTTACACGTACATATATACCTTGATTTCCCCACATCATGGAATTATAGAGCAGGTTTTTTGGTTCAACCCGATCACGATTTTCTAGCAGCTGCCGCTGAATTTCAGGAGAGCAGAGGTTAAATAGCTTTATAAATTCATCAGTCTTGCCTTTAATAATATAATTATTGAGGGTATTATAGACTTTATCAATATTTTGCTCACTTGGGCTATTTAACAAATCATTTAATATTGCTTGCGGGAGCCGTTTAAACTCATCCATGCGCAGCCATTTCATTGCAGGTGTGTCGTCTGGGTGTTCACCTATGAGAAATCTACCTAGAGCTTCTATAGTTTCTTCTATAGTTTTTTCTTTCATCCAGTCAGCTTCTAACGTAGGAAATTCATTCAATTTATGATTTGGATCCCATTTATTTAACATATCATTGCGTAGTTTTACTATTTTATTTTTATTAAACCAACCTGCATTATTTTCAACTTTAGGACGAACTTCAACAAGTTTATCTGCTATTGGCATTTTTACTAATAATTCCGGACTTTGGGTTGGAAAGTTACTAGCGTACTTAAGGGCATCTTTATAATAATCTTGCATCTTTGCATGAATTATATCTGCCTCAGCTTGCGTTTTGGCTTGAGCAAGATTATCTATTTCGTCTTTTAAAAGCTTCATGCACCATCCATAAGCTTCCCCAGAAACAAATTTCATCGCTTCATAAATTTGATCCCGATTTTCAGCAGTTACAGGATTTCTAAGAGCCGCTTCTTGCATTGCCAAGATAGACTTAGCAAAGTCATATTTTGATGCATCAGTCGTCATATCCATTTTTTGAAAATATGCCTCAAAATCAGCTTTGGATGACATCCCGTCAGGCACCTGCATACCGCTTCTTGCTAGTCTCTTTGGCGGAAGTGCTCCTGGTGGTTTTATAGCCACTCCCTGCTCTAACAAACCTGTAAGCTGCCGTTGCAATTGTACATCCCGGTGTTTTGTTACTTCTTCTTGTTGTTCAGGTTCAGGTGCATCTACTAGCCTTTCTTCAGGTACTACTTCCTGTTGTGGTTCAACAAGTGGTTGCGCTTGCCTAACTTCACTATCTCGTTCTCGCAACTGAATTACAGGGGACTTATAGCGAAACATGGCTGGCGGCAGAGGTGCGGCTTTTGCTCTTTCTAATTCTGCTGCACCAGTCACAAGCGCCCTAGCTCTAGAGTTAGAATCATGCCACACCTGCAGGATTGCAATTATCAGATTCTTATCCTCTGGGATAACCTGCTTTTTTTTAGCTGAAACATCTGGCATCACTTCATTTACTTTTCTCATTATTATTTGATCTATCATTTCTATTTGCTGATCTGGGCTGGGAACGCTCTTACCTTTATCAGATAATTCTTTATAATTAGCAGAGAGAGCCTTAACAGCTTCTGCATAAATAAGCTGCATGTTATTACTAATTACCCTAGCAGCTTGTGGCCTAGTTTCATTAGCTATCGCTTCCAATCCAAGCTGTAGAGCTTTAAGACAAACTTCAAACTTATCATAATTTCCAAGCTCTAAATAAACATCATGTAACAAATAACTAGATACTTCTGATGGTATGAGTAGACGGTTATTTATCGCCTCACTAATTGTTATCTTTAATTCATCAGACTTATATGCTCCTGCCTTTCTCCGTTTTTCTTCATCGCTCTTAACTTTGAAGGTTTCCAAGTAAACAACATCCATCCTTTCCCTAATTTTGCCGGCGCTACTAGGATCAGCCTGAGCAATGGCTTCCGCACTTTTTGCTAGCACCATTGTACAAATTTTGTTTTTGTCTATATTATTTAGATTCAAGTAAGGAGGTTTTTTAAGAAAATCATCAGTTGAAACTGAATGAGCTTGTTTAGGGTCAATGCTTCCTATTATTATATGATTAACTAACGCTTCTGTTATTACTTTATTAATCTCAACATCATCGATGATATCGTGACTCGTAAGCAGAAGATAAAATATCTCCTCAAATACCAATGCCAGATCTCTTCTTTTTACTAGAACACTGGCAAAATCATGATCTGCAGCTATAGATTTTAGTCTTATAGCCATTGCGGCCTTATACATTTCATATTTACCAGCATCATTAAGGTCTACGTATGGAGGCTCTTTGGTAAAGTCATACGCTAGGCCTTTTAACATAAACATATTGTTAAGAGCATCATCTATTATTCCTCTTTGTGCATCTAACATGTAAGGAATTGCCTTATGGGTTTGTTCATCACGCATCCTATAAATAACTGGCACTATTTCGGCATAGATAATCGCAAGCTTTTCTCTGGTTTCTTTTTGGGTCACAGGCTTAGCTATAGAATCCAGTGCATTTCTGCAAATTTGAAATTTAGCTATATCTGCTAAACTTGTGTAAGGTCCAGTTTTAAATAAATCTTTTGGTTCCTGCTGCTGCCCTGTTAGCCAGCCAATTAACCTGCCACTCAAATCTTGTATTTCTGCGGCATGAATATCTAAGGAGTTTGATAACCTATCTAACTTCACCCCATTATATTCTTCCTCACTAAAAATAGTGATTCCTTTTTGAAGTTGTTCTCCTCTCAATCTTGCCATCACAGGCAACATTTCTTTATAGATCACTTCCCGGACTTGGTAATCCTCCTCTGATCTTAATAGCAGTGCACTTTGACAAACTTCATATTTGGCAATATCTGCTAATCCTGGGTATTCACCTTGTGTAAAGAAACTGCTGTCTATATTTTCGCTTGTTCTTAATGTAGTAACTAAAGCTTGTATTACACCATTTTTATCTCTTAAAGGTTTAGTAAATTCTTGCTCTGCTTGTGCTTTGTATTTTGCCAGAGCCGCATCAGCTTTAGCTATAGCAGCAATTACATTTGTGATATACTCATCCTCAGGAATAATAGTTGTACCTGTTCTAAACTGATCATCACGAAGTCTTTGCATAACAGTTTTTATTTCAGCATGAATAATTTCCATCTCATGCCTCATTACTAACGCTCTCTCTGGATCAATGTATTCTACAATGGCAGTGGATCTCACAAGCAGTGCCTTTTCACATACTCTATATTGGGCTAAGCCTTGTAATTTGCTGTATCTTTCTGTTTCAAAGCTATTAGGCACTTCTAAACTCTTCGCAATTTCATCTATTTCACTTTTCTCTTTTTCTTTTATTGCGGCAGCAGCTGCTACTTCTTCTGGTGTCGGCTGAACTGGTTTTGGCTCAGGTAGATCTTGCATTATTTGAGTAGGTGGTGGAGAAGCTTTAGCTACTGGAAGAATCACTGCGGGTGGTGGGGCTTGCTCTTTTGACCGCCTTCTTTGAACTTCAACAGGTTTTTCTTCGGCCACAGGTTTAGCTCGCATTTCATCTACTATTGCTCTCAGTGATTCAGCGTCCAACCCAGATTTCTCAAAATATGGTAGTTGACTAGCTTTACGGGTTATCATACTAATTAGGACGTCAGTATTGATTTTATCTTCCCTTATATGGCTCCTAAATTCGCTTTTAATCTTATCGATAACTTGCTCTCTCATGCTTGCATCCGATAGGCTAGCAAATAGATCGGTAAATTTTGCATCGATTAAATGGTGAGAGTTTGGCTTCCATTCGTCCAATATGCCAATGTTTCTATCAGCTCCTACACAACTTTTCTCTATATCTGCATTTAACTCATTGATAACCTTATCATAATCTCTCAAACCATATGCTTTACGAGCAAACTCTAGTGTTTCTAAATAAACCTTCTTCATAGATTCATTTAGCTCAGCCAGCTTGGTTACTTTGTCAGTATAATCCGTTTCACCAATCCTTCTCACTCGATTTACCAGCCACTCTTTACTTGTTATATAGGCTTCTTGATAAGCGTCTCTCATGCGCTCACTTTCAGCACTTATAGAAATCGCATTATCCTTTAATTCTTCCAGCTTTTTAAGCGCGAATTCCCTTCTTTGATCGAGCTCAGCCTGCCAGGTTTCATGTGCTGCTGCCTCAGCTGCATCTCTACTCTTTATATAAGCCTCATTATTATCCAAATTCCACTTTAAGTCTGCTAATTGTACAGAACCAGTTTTCCATTCAGGTGTTGTAGCTTTTTTATTTAATACATCATCAAGGGCTGTTCTTTGAGAATATTCATCAAAAGGTGCTTTACCTTTGCTAATTAGATCACATTTTGATCCATGTATAACTTTAAGGATTTCTACGTATACTATTTTCATCGCATCATTAATTGCGGTCGGATCTTTTATAGGCTTCTTAGCAGTAGGTATGGCTTCCAATCCGCTCAGCAAAGCAGCTTTACAAATTTCATACTTGTCTGAGTTTTTTAATTTTGCATAATCCTTCCCAGCAATAATCACAGATATATCCTGGTTTCCGTTTTGCACATATTCGCTTGCCACTCTTTTTACATCATCAACCGACAATAATTTTTCTACATTATCAACCGACTGCGCTTGTATCGATGCTGGTGTTGTTGAGGTTTGCAATTTCCATAATTGCAAATAATCAACTTGAGAAATTGTCGATCTGGTTTTCTCTACTCCAAGAGTAGCTGTCAGCCTGGTTTTATCTAATCCACTAATTACAGCATTTAATCCCCGCCTAACAGCAGCCTCTTCTAGAGCAAAACTGTTTGCAAATTTTACAGCAGCCCCATAGTATTTTGTCATATCAATGATAATCCTTTTTGCCTCATCTAAGCCTTTGGCTTGAGCGAGTTCTCCTGCTTTCAGGGTGAATAGATCCTTACAGTAAATATAACCTTCCGTAGAAATAGTGCTTATTACCTCTTCAATTCTGTTTTGAGCCTCAGAGCCTTTGTCCGTAGGCTCTAGCATTGCTCTAGCTTGCTCCACCGCCGTATTACACATTTCGTATTTTTCTTCTAGGGACAGTGACTTGGAGTCTTTCAACCGGTCAAAAAATTCTTCTACCTCTTTTACAGACCCGTTCGAAACCAGGCTGCTCAATTCAGTAGCTAAAGCCAACTTTCGCTCTTTCCTTCTTTTAATACTTGTCCCAGACTCAGACATCAGCGTCTCTAAAGCTTGTTCCGACGACCTTGCTCTAAATACTGGTGGGGGTGGAGGTGGTGCTTTTTCTCCTTCAGATTGCCGCGGCGATGGCGTAGGGCTAGACGTTGATCTAACTGAACTTGTAATTGTACTGGCCATCCTTGTCAGTCCACCAAAAACTCTTTGGCTGATAGTTGTAGGTGTTGGCTTTTTTTCTGGCGGTGTAAGAGACGGCTCACTCATCACTTCGGTCGGAGGTGATTCATCCTCTTGTGCCAGTGGTGGTAGCTTATCAGAGTCTGGTTTATAAACTGGCGGCTGTATAATTGTCGGTTTAGGTCGTTGAGCTTGAATAGTGTATCTGTCTTCTAAATTAAATATCTTATGAATGATATATTGACGAGAAGAGCTTGCTTCAGCAGCTTTTGTACCAATCGCATTTTGCATTGATTGGATTAGATTAGGCTGATCTGGGCCTCTAATAACTTGGATAAGATCATTTAGGTCTTTTATCGCTCCTGCTAAATCTGTATTAGATTTAATTCCAACCTTTTCAATTAAAGTTTTGATCCTATTGATTAGATCTTCATAGCCTTGTTCTTGTAGTTTATCTGTCTCACTACATTGAGATAAGAGGAAGTTACAACCATAGAATAGACAATTAGCTGCACCTTTAAGGTAGAATTTATCCTTCGCTACATCCAAGATCAGTTTCGAAAAGAGCAGTCTATCAAGCACTGCATTGAACCCCGATAAAAGATCCGAAGAAGTCTCTACTGTACTTTCTTTTGGTTTAGGACTAGTAGCTGGAAGAGTTTGAGGAGATGAAGGGACATCACTTATTACGTGGGTCGAAGGCAATTCATCTTTTGGTGGTGGCATCATACCTGAGCCTTCAGTATAGACTGGCGGCTGCTTCCCAGCTGCTTCTTGTTCTAACAGCGACGGAAATTGTGGAATACCCAGTCCCTCTCCAAAGTATACCTGATGCCGCTCGCGCGGAGGTGGTGCAGTCCCAAGTTTTTCTGATTCGCTTTCTTCTTGTGATTTTGGAAAAGGTTTTCGTCCCTTCTTCTTCTTTCTAGCCGGCAGTTCTGCAAGCGGTGGTGGAGGCGGTGGTGATTGCACAGCACTACTTTTTTGGGGCTCAGGCTCTCGAGGTTTTTTACGTATAGACCCACGTCTCTTTGCATGTGGTTCCTTATCTGGATTTGGGTTTGCAACATTCCACCTAACTCTTGAGGCCACTGCCACTTCCTCTCCCTCTTTCGCAACCAAAGGCTTTGGTTCCTCATACTCTAGTGGTTTTCGGACTAATTCTTCATCATCTTCATTATGTATCTCTACATCACTTTGTTTTTTAATTACAAGAGCTTCCTCCATCTCTGCTCGCCGATCTTCTTCCTCTGAAAGTCTATGCACCTGATTTAAAAGAGCTGTTTTCAATTCTAATGCTCTTGATTCATCTTTTGATAAGCCTTGCTCTGGAGCTACTAACAAGCTTATTTCTGGATCTTTAATTTCTAATTCTTTGATTTTAACTCCTAAGTCACGAATGCTCTTTTCTGCAGCTTTTATCTCGGTCGGTGTATTTCTTTTTTCTACCTCGTATAGTTTCTTATAATGCTCTCTTCTTTCCCTATAAAGTAGTGCTAACTTATATTCATCACTACTTTTTCCTATTTCGTTACCTAACTTTAATTGAGCCTTATAAGCAATGTCAGCGTATTGTGCTATTACATCATAATGTTGCTCACTTATTGTTTCTCTAACTTCAGGAGGAATATCTTCAATTGCTAGACCAAGTTCCCGTTTTGCATCATAAAAAGCATTTCTTGCCCTTTGTGCTGCAGCTCGCAGTTCTTGTACTTTTGTTAGCGGTGGTGGTGGTGGTGCAACTCTCCTAACTGCAGGTTTTTCTAATTGCGTTGAAGCGGGTTCAGGAGAAGTTGGTTTCGCTTGAAGTTGAGGATTATAATGTTGTGTTGCTAACTCTGCTATATATTTCCCAACTTTCCCAATATCTGACACGTACCACCCTTCTACCATTTCTTTCTTCCATAGAGTGTTATCTAGTTTCAAGTTAGTAGCTTTGAGATTAAGTTCCTTATCAACATCTTTAGACATTTCATCGCCCAGTCTGAGCGCTTCTAAATAAACCAGTTTCATAGCCTCATTGATTTCTTTTGCCTGCTCTTCATTTCCAGCATTAGCAATCCTTCTTAACCCACTTTCAAGTATTTTTTTGCAATAGTCTAACTTGCTATCATCATTTTGTATTTCAGAGTAAGGAGGTGTACTTAAAAAATTACGTATTGAAACAACATTTAACGCTAATGACGCTTTTCTTGCTGGCACATCCTTATCAGGTGGCGGTGGTGGCGGAGCTTTATCTTGCATAGTTTGAGCTGGAGGAGCTTTTTCTTTATCTACTGGGAATTGAGGAGAACGCTCAGCTCGTTGAGTTGTTCTCACATCTTCCATTTTTTGTACTTGTGGAGCTTCGACACTGCTTTCACCCTGCTGCAAATGCACACTGACTGCTGTTTCAGGCTTAACAGCGCTTTTACCAACTTTATCTAACGCAAAGCCAAATGGTGGTGGCGGTAATGGCGGATCGAATTGCTCTAGTGTTACAGGCTTTGCTGCTGCTTTCTGAGCTTTTTCCGCTGCTATTCTATCCGTCTCTGCTTTTAAAGCTACTACTCTATCTGCCTCAGCTTTTAATACTGCGGCTTTTTCTGCTTCTGCTTTCAAAGCTGCGGCTTTTTCTTGGGCTGCTTTATCCGTTTCGGCTTTTGCTGGTTCCGCTTTTGTTAATTCCGGTTTAGGTGGCACAGGCGGAGGAGGCTTCACTGGTTGTAATGTAGTTGGTGTGGCCAGTTTTACTGGTAGTGGTTTTGGCAGGGCGCTATCTTGTTGTTGCATCTGTTCAGCCAATCTTTTGTCACCTAATAGTTGCACTAATTCCCTTTGCGCTTCATCAAGATTAAATTTTTTATTTTGTAGAAATTTCTGAAATTCTTCTTGGTTATATTCAGGAAGTTTATTATGATATTGGCCGTATAATGACTCGATGAATAACTCTTGCCTAGCGCTTTTTATATCAAAGCCATCAGGTTTATTGTATCTCTCCAATAACTCTTGAACTCTCTGAGGAGTTTTAGGGTGGTCTCTCGACTTATAAGTGGTGTCACAAAATACTTTAAGCGCTCTAAAAGTTTCTTTCGCTACAAGGAGCTTTGTAGTGTCAAGAAGTTGACTATCTTTTTTCACTAGAACTTTTTCATTTTCACTTAAAATACCACTTTGAGCTAAGGCTTCCATTTCCATTTCAGGAACTCTTTTTGCCAAATCCAAGCTGGTATATTGCAGCATGCTAAAAGTTCTGCGGGCTTGGGCTGCATACGAGCATTCAAGATCACCCTCATAACCCATCACTTGACTTATACCTGGTGTAAGAAAGCTGGCACAGGCACGTGCACATGAAAGCCCGCAACAATTATCATACTGATTTGCTTGTGATTCATCTATTTTAGCAATTACTTTGCCTCCACTTTTTACAATCTCCTCAGGTATGGTTATATCAATAAAATTCTCAATTTCAGGAGGCCTAATATGAGCATTACGCAGTGCTGAATTCATATGAGTTATTACTGCATTACCAGATTTATCCTTACTTATTGCGACAACCGCCCAGTGCATACCTACCTCTTCACCTGAGGTAATAAAGTAGTTTAACAATATGAATGTGGGCTTTTCCGCAGTTGCTTCTTTAAAAGAATCTCTAATTAACTGAGAATAATAATCTGCTTCAGAGGGGAAAGATATTGTGTTAAAGTAGCATTTTTTAGCCGCCTCGGAAATCGAAATTCCTCTAGATCTTGCGATTTCATACAATGTAGCAAATTCAATCTCGTGATCGCTAAGTGGATATCCAGTATGATAGGTCTGAGCTGAAATTCCCTCATGTTGAGCCCCTATTTTAGCTCCTTTGACGATTTCATCAGGATTTAACATGTACTACCAGTTATCGATCTACCTTTATTTAAGTTTACATCTTAGGTATTAACAAATGGTTAACTTAGAGAAATTTATTCGCAGTTCTGAAGCAGGCGCTACCGTGTTCGCTGTGATGATGGTGGTGGAGTTTTTGATGGTGTTGCTGATGGGCTGAGCGTTGGTAGAGGCGGAGGTGGCGGGGTTTTTTGAGGAGCCATAGGTGGTGTTGCTACTACAGGCTCTGGCTTAACTGGAGAGGAGAAAGCTTTCTTTATCCCTTCGAATGCCATATCTCCAAGCTTGAGCACGCCTGCAACAAGACCAGTTACAGCACCTCCACCTATGCCGATTGCGGCGAGACCAAGCAAAATTGGAAGAGCAACCTGTGCTCCTGGAACAAACAGACTAGCTGCTAAGCAAACTATACCAATAGCTCCCATAATTTTTGCAACATTAAACATTTTATCAATCCTGGACTTAGATTTTATTTCTGGCTCAGGCTTATTTGCGGCTACTGCTGGTTTTGCCGCTGCTGGTGGTGGTGGAGGCATAGTTGATTTGGCTGGTGGTGCCGGAGGCGTAACAGGTATTGCTCTCGAGGCGGGTGGCATTTTGACTGGTGGTGGAGACATAGTTGATTTGGCTGGCGATGCCGGAGGCGTAGCAGGTGTTGCTCTCGAGGCGGGTGGCATTTTGACTGGTGGTGGCGGCGTCATAGTTGATCTAGTTGCTAAAATTGCTGGAGTTGGAACCGCTACCGGCACTACGGGCGCTATAACTGGAGTTGGAACTGCTAACGGTACTGCCGGTGCTATAACTGCTAGCGGTGATGCAGCCGCTGCCCTAGCTGCTGCCTCTCTATCTGCTTCAGCCTTGTCTTTCGCTATTCTGATTGCCGACCTTTTTTCGGCTGCTACCGCTTTAAAAGCTAAGTTCACATCGCTTATCGAGGTATTCTCAACAGCTATATTATGCAAGACCTGGCGGGAGAAATTAGGATCTTTCATGTATTCTTCAAGCAAAGCCAACGTTGCTTTAGCTTGCGGATCTGGAAGCGCATTATATAATCTACCTATCATATTTGAAGTTTCATAGGAAAATTCCGGATGTGCTTTAAGCAACGGCTTTTCATCGATGTTCTTGTATATCGCTTCCTGAGCCATGAACTCTGTAAGATCAGCACGAGGCTTAAAGTAAACTATTTCGTCAGGAATATTTTTAGTTTTTACTAGTGAGTTAAAATTTGTCTCGCTATAACTTCCGACGGCTCCACGAGAGGTCTGCAGAACAATGCCTTGATCCATCAGCGATTTGCCAAACGGAGTTACGACATTAAGTGTTTTTCCATCATCGAAGGTTTTTAGCTCTAATATACCGCATATACCCTTAACTTTCGTTTTATTACCCAAAACCCGAGGATTTCGAATCTCGCCGGAATCAGATATTTTCAAGCCTGTTAGATTCTCCAGGTTGGCTTTAAAAGCGGCTTTTAGCGTAGGATCATCGGACAATTTAGTTTTGATAACTTCTTCGAGTAATTGTTTTAACTCTCCTCTGCTGCTTTTTTTTACTGCTATTGCGTACTTAGCGCCTTCAAATGCGGTGAACTCATCGGTGCCTAGCGAGCTTGCCGTTCCCTGTGCAGTTCCTTTAAGTCTCGCTTCAATAAAATCATCCTCAACTTTAAACTGCATGCGCCCGTCTTGCCCATCACCCTTGATTGCTGCTGTTGTTGATTGGTGAGGTTGACCTAATCCCCCGGCAGCAATATTCACACCCACAATTCTGGTTTCCCGAGCTGGCTGAAATAACGATCTGGTTTTGCGCACAAATCCGGTGAAAAGCCCATGACCTTCAGGTGTATCGGGATTACCGGTTGCAATATAGTTGAGAGCTCTATCCCCAAACCCATTTGGAACGTCAACATGGCAGCGCCCCATTTGCCCAGAAACATAGGCAGCAACCGGAAGATTATTCTCCTGGGCTGGCTTAGTGCTATGGACAGGATTACCATATTCATCTGATGTGTTGCCAGTAACTGATAACCCCGAGCAGCCGTAGAAGAGCATCATCCGCTTTAAAGATTCAGACTTGAGCTTATTTCTATTTAATTCTTCTGCTACCTGAGGAGTCATTCCCGCTGTTGGCTCAGGCGTTTTAAGCGTTGCCAGCCATTTCTCCTGGGTTTCAGCCAGTTGTTTCTCTGGTTCAGCAACCAGCTTAGTGCGTAGGCTTTTTAAACCACTATTCCGCTTATCCTCCACCTCCCCTAGTGCTGCTTCAGTATTAATTTTGTTGACTGCTCCAGCGTAATCCCAAGCTTTAGCTGCATCTGGATTATTACTTATATCAAAATCAATTGTAGATTTTACTCTAGCTTTTTCCTCCTCTTGAAGCCTATCTATAGCACGCATATCAATAATTCCCGCGTCTACCAGAAGCTTAAATTTTTCCAAAGCTAACTTATTTTTTTCAGGATCCTTTCCTGCCATTTGAAATGGAGAAAGCCAAGCAATTATTTCTTGTTCAAGCAGAACTCCTTCTAGTAGCTTTCCATCACGAGGTTCCAGCACATTACCGGTTCTTGGGTCTGCAACGGGCTGTCTTACGGTTAACGGAACATTGCAACTTTTCGCTTTATCAAGAAATTCTGCAAAGTCCTCCAGTGAACCATCGTCATATAGATAGCGCAATGCCCCAGAATCAGCCACAGCATTTCTATATTTAGCCCTATCTTCAATTGCACCATTTTCTATCAAATCGAAACACTTAGTGACTATATGCAAATATGACTCACGCTTAAAGCTAAGGTCTTTCGGTGTTGTCGCCATATTAGCAGCAATATTTAAAGCATTACTGGACCTTGAACCTTTTAGGGAAGGATCCGCACCTTTTTCCAAGGCTATTTGCACTGCTTCAGTTGCACCAAAGTAGGCTGCAATATTCAAAAGTCGGTTATCATTAATCCCCTTCGCATCCAAACTTTGGATTAATTCAGTTATTTCATTCTTAAAGAATGCTAGAGCAGCCCCTTTGGCTTCAGGGGGATTCTGGCCATCTACGAATGGTTCTCCTCCCTTTTTCCCATTTAGAACGTGATCAAAAATTAAAGATTTAGCAATATCAGGTTTTTCATTTTTCAGAATTTCGAATATAGTTTGATTTCCAGACATCATGGCTTCATAGAGCAAATTTTCTGCTCCTAAAGATCTATCACGCTGATTCTCCAGTAATTTCAACTTTAATTCCGTAGGACATTGATTAAATAACTCTCGGAATTCCTCAGTACGGCCTGCTCTAATACATCCGCTGAGCTTGCTATATACTAAATCTGTAATTTGTTTAGGTGTTTCATTTAAGAGTTCTCGGCGAATTTTTATTTCAAGTCCCAAATTACCTTCAGCTAATTTCAACATGTACTCGCGCGCTTCTTCATCTTTTACCCCACTGTCTAACAGTGCCTTATAAGCTTCTTTCTCTTTACCATAAATTTCTGATTGAGGAAAAAAAATCGAAACTTTAATTCTTGAAAATGCGGTCCTCATCGCATTGTATTCCGTTTTATTCTCTCTGCCTATTCTATTTAAAATTCTACTCTCCATTTCCTCAATTGCTTTTGGATCTCTAAATGATGCTGGTGCTACTTGTTGTACTTGCGGTTGCGGCTGTTGTGGCTGAGGATTAGGTTGAGGTTGCTGAGGTTGCGGCGGCTGAACCGGTTGCTGCTGAGGCGGAGCTGCTTGCGCTTGCTGCACTACTTGCTGCTGAGGCGGAGCTACTTGCGCTTGCTGCTGAGGCGGAGCCACTTGCGCTTGCTGTTGCGGAGCCGCATGAACTACTACTGTCGGAGCTGCATGCAGCACTGGCTTATACTCTTTTCTGAATTCATCTTTCAATACTAATGGGTTATTTGGGATATTTGGCTTTATGTTCCTAGGATTCCATTGCTCTAACCTTGCAAATTGCGTGTGTGAAATTGCCCCACTGGCAAGGGATTTTCCATTGTCCTTCGAAGCTTCAAATAAAAGTCCATCCAACTCCACTGCCAACTCAGGCTTATATTCTTGAGCTTCTTTTTTCTCATGAGAAAGCCTAAGTGCTTCCTTATATATTAATTTCATAATATTATTATTAGAATCTATATACTCTTCTTCATTTGGATCTATAAGTAGCTCAAGGCCATCTTTAAGTGCCTCACGACACTCCTGCAGCTTAACTTCATAAGGTTTATTAGTGTATTCTGGTGATATAAAATAATCTTGCAGATCATTTGGGAGTCCCGAAGCTAAGTATTCCCCCACATTTTTTTTCTTCATACTTCGCCTTCACAATTCAATCTTCTTTTTATTATGTACCAGCAATGCTTAATAAATGGTTAATAGGGGATTTTTTGCTGACAGCAAACCATGGGGCTTATCTCTGCGCTACTGCATTATTCTTCTGAGTAGTATCTTCTATTTTAGGCTGAGGTGTTTTCTGAGGTGTGGCTGTTTTTTGTACAGTCGAATCGGTTACTTTAGCAGAGCCTTTAACTCCCACCTTTTTTAAAGCTTCCCCAGCTTTATCAACCCCTTCAAGCTTTGCATATCCTATATTATTATTAGCTACTGACTTTTCTTTTTCCTTTTTAACATTTTGCTCTTCATTTAGTAATCGCTCTTTCTCAATCTCCTCCCCTTTCGCTTGAGCAGGAGCCTTAATTTTTTCCGCAACCCATTTTATTGGCGCTACTATCAATGCATCTACTAACTTAGCGAGACCCCATAAAGTCCCACCTGTAACTCCAACAGCGGTTGTAAGTGCTGCAGCAGCGAGTAAAAAAGGTATTGCAACCTGGGCTCCTGGGATAATAAAACATAGACCCGCAGCAGCTCCAAATGCTGCTCCAAACTTTAAGAAGCCTTTGCTGGTATTTTTCAGGTCATCTATCGCTGTTCCTCGTTGAGGAGTAGGTTGCTCTTCTGGTTTTTTCACTTCAGGATTTAGTGGCGCTGGTGTTGGTTTGACAGGAACCACAGCTTTATCCACTATATCCTTGTACGCTTCCACAATACCCTTATCCGGTGGTGTTTTCTCTGCCTGAGGCTTAGCCGTTGCGACTATATCCGCTATTGTCTTTTTTGTTGCCGCTTCTGCAGCCTGAGCCTTAGCCGCTGCGGCTTTATCTGCAATTGCTTTATCTGCGGCTGCATTATCCGATACAACTTTATCAACTCCAGCTAAATTAGCACCTTTCCCTTTTAAATAATCATAAATTCTTTTGTCACCTTTAGTCAGATCTTCCCCTAGTGCATTTTGTAACTTGGTATTGTTAAGTAATTGATCCTTAATTTCTGGAGGACAGGCTTCATATAGCTGTTCGAATTGTTTAGGTTGGTTCTGCGCAGCATATTCACTGAGCTTTATAGATACTTTATCTATATCTATCCCAGAATTATCCCCTTTAACAAAGGCTGAAAGGTCGCTTTTTATTTCGGGAGAGAATTTGTTATATTGGCTTTGAAAATCTTCCTGAGGCTTGATACTACTTAATGCACCTAAAGTCGCATTATATCTGGCTTCTGCTTTTGCTTGCGCTGCAGCTTCCGCTTCTTTTGCTATGGACTCTCTCACGCCTTTCAGACCTTCTGACTTTACAGGATCCCATTGAGCCAGCATTCTATTTTTCCAGTCGGGACTAAGACCAGGTCCTACCAGGCCACGTGTTGAGTTTCCTAGCACCCTACTTACATCGGCATTTATGACACGCTCAGCTGCTTCTTTTTCTGCACCAGTTTTGTTTCCTACAAGAATTGAGTCATATTCTGCAAAAACTACTTTCATCTCATTATTGATTTGCAAAGCCCTACCCTCATCTTGAGTCCTAGCAATCGCATTCAGAGCTCCACCCAATACTGCTACGCATCGAATTGCTTTGTCTTCTGGGGAAGACTTTATGTACACATCTGATCGTAAGAATTCTGTAAAGTCTCTTACAACACTTAGTCTGGGAGCTGGTGGCGCTGCATCCGGCTGTTGTTGCCCTAGTCCAGGTGCCTCTGGCGCTCTATTCACAGCTATTTGCCCTTGGTTTTGCGGCGGCTGAGGTTGTTGTCCCGGAGTGACTGCAGCTGGTTGCGGAGTATTAGCTGCATCTGGCTGTTGTTGCACTAGAGGCGGGGCATCTGGCTGATTTGGTGCCACTGGCAGTTGATCTGGCGGAGGCGGAGGCGCTAGAGGGGCTGCATCTGGCCTATTTATAGTAGGTAATACTGGCGTTTGAGCTGGCTGAGGCTGAGTCGCTTGAGCGGCTGCAGCTGGCGTATTTATAGTAGGTTCTACTGGCTGTTGAGCTGGCGGAGGCTGGTTCGCTTGATTGACTCCTGGAGTAGGTGAAGCTGCAGGCGCTACATTAAGCTGAGTTTGCACAGAAGGGCCCGATGGCTGTTGATCTTGCGGAGGCTGATTCGCTTGAGTGACTCCTGGAGTAGGTGCAGCTGCAGGCACTACATTAAGTTGAGGTTGCAGAGGCTGAGTCGCTTGTGTGACTGCTGAAGTAGATGCAGCTGCAGGCACTACATTAAGTTGAGGTTGCAGAGGCTGAGTCGCTTGTGTGACTGCTGGAGTAGATTCAGCTGTACGCGCTACATTAAGCTGAGTTTGCACAGAAGGGGCTGATGGCTGTAGAGGCTGCAGAGGCTGAGGCCCTTGAGTGACTTCATTTGGTTGCGGTGTATTAGCTGCTTGTTGTGCTTCTTTTTGTGCATCGTTTTGTTTTTGTGCTTCTAACCTGATGCGCTCTTGTTCCATCTCATTTTGAACTTCGCTTCTTAATGACTTTATTAGATCTGATCCAGGTACCCATCTATTCAAAACCCCTACTATCCCTATTTGTGCTGCATCTTTAGGTAGACGACCCTTATTTTCTTGTATTCTCTGATTTAAGTTACGGTCGAGGTCGTTGGTTAGTAGTGGATCTATTTCACGGGAAAGCTTAACAGCTTCCTTATAGACCAGTTTCATACCATTATTTATCAGTATAGCTTCCTCTGGATTAGTAGCCCTGCCAATCGCTCCTATTCCTGCCTCAAGCGCTGATACATAAGCGTTAAACAGTTCTGTAGGAGTTCCAGATTTTTCACCTAAAGCAGACTGTATAGCGGTTATTCTATTTTTTTCCGCATCATTGCTATTCGTAACGGTTGTTATTGCTTTAGTTAAACGATCTTTCATACACCACCTTACTAAGCTCAGTTAGCTATAATTATAAAGCAGGAGTACTTAACAATTC
>Ga0206948_1060_pt1 | contig 30192 bp, 23 predicted proteins | sample Alteio_BWOrgHeat_FD_153236 | JGI IMG/M metagenome (GOLD analysis project Ga0206948, IMG submission 153236) | Enriched cells from forest soil in Barre Woods Harvard Forest LTER site, Petersham, Massachusetts, United States -... | ecosystem: Environmental > Terrestrial > Soil > Temperate forest > O... | reverse complement strand
GTCTACAAGGAGATACAGGTCTACAAGGAGATACAGGTCTACAAGGAGATACAGGTCTACAAGGAGATACAGGTTTACAAGGATTACAAGGTAATATAGGTTTACAAGGAAATACCGGTCTACAAGGAGAAACAGGTCCACAAGGCTTACAAGGAAATACAGGTTTACAAGGATTACAAGGAAATACAGGTTTACAAGGTTTACAAGGAAATACCGGTCTACAAGGATTACAAGGCAATACAGGCTTACAAGGAAATACCGGTCTACAAGGCTTACAAGGAAATACCGGTCTACAAGGCTTACAAGGAAATACCGGTTTGCAAGGAGAAACAGGTATACAAGGATTACAAGGAGATACAGGTTTGCAGGGAAATACAGGTATACAAGGAATACAAGGAAATACAGGATTACAAGGATTACAAGGAAATACAGGATTACAAGGAAATACCGGTCTACAAGGAGAAACAGGTCCACAAGGCTTACAAGGAAATACCGGTTTGCAAGGAGAAACAGGTTTACAAGGTTTACAAGGAAATACCGGTCTACAAGGATTACAAGGCAATACAGGCTTACAAGGACTACAAGGAAATACCGGTTTGCAAGGAGAAACAGGTATACAAGGATTACAAGGTAATACCGGTTTACAAGGACTACAAGGAAATACCGGTTTGCAAGGAGAAACAGGTATACAAGGATTACAAGGTAATACAGGTTTACAAGGATTACAAGGCAATACCGGTTTACAAGGAAATACCGGTTTACAAGGAGATACAGGTTTACAAGGCAATACCGGCTTACAAGGAAATACAGGAATACAAGGAAATACGGGTATACAAGGCTTACAAGGAAATACAGGCTTACAAGGAAATACAGGTATACAAGGAATACAAGGAATACAAGGAAATACAGGATTGCAAGGAAATACCGGTTTACAAGGAGATACAGGTTTACAAGGTAATACCGGCTTACAAGGCAATACCGGTTTACAAGGAAATACAGGAATACAAGGAAACACGGGTATACAAGGCTTACAAGGAAATACAGGTTTGCAAGGAAATACAGGAATACAAGGAATACAAGGAAATACAGGAATACAAGGAATACAAGGAAATACAGGAATACAAGGAATACAAGGAAATACGGGATTGCAAGGATTACAAGGAAATACAGGTTTGCAAGGAAATACAGGAATACAAGGAATACAAGGAAATACAGGTATACAAGGATTACAAGGCAATACAGGATTACAAGGAAATACGGGTATACAAGGAATACAAGGAAATACAGGAATACAAGGAATACAAGGAAATACAGGTATACAAGGATTACAAGGCAATACAGGATTACAAGGAAATACAGGTTTGCAAGGAAATACAGGTATACAAGGAATACAAGGAAATACAGGTATACAAGGATTACAAGGAAATACTGGATTAATGGGAGCTACTGGTTTTGGAACAGGATTGCTTTTTTTTAATTCTGGTACTACAAACATCACAGCTGGTAATTTTATTGGATGGGGAAATCAAGAAAGTAATGCATTCTTAGCAGGTCATAATGTTCCATATAATTCTACTGCTTTAACTTGGGTTGTACGTCTCAGCGCAAATGTAACCTCCGCATTTCAATTTAAATTATTTTTAAATGGGGTTGCGACCGCAGCAACATTAAATATTAGTTCTGGTAGTCAAGCTAGTATGGTTGCCAATATTGCAGCAGTGGTTGGTGATTATTTTTCTGTACAAATTTCTATCAAAGGTAATCCTACTGTTACAGCTCAATCATCAATACAATATTAAATATATCAAAATATCTACATATGGGAACATAAGTACATATGGGAACATATATTTTCATAGCCTTAAAATAATATTGTGATCAATATTATTTCAAAAATATGATTATCATGAAATATTAAGGAAAGTTAGCCATAATTATTTTACTTTGCGAGTTTTGATTATTTATTGTTGCAATTCCATATGTTACAGATCCATTTTGTATTTGATTATTATCAATATAATGTGTTGCATTTGTTGGTGTCTGACTTATGAATTTACCATTTCGAAAAATAGCATAACCCATTACGTTAGGATCAGTACTGGCAGTCCATTGTAGTAAATTATAATATTCAGTAAATATTCCAAAATTATTGGAATATTGTGTAATTAATAAATTAGTAGGAGGTAGTGGAAGAGATTGTGAGCCGGTTGATGCTTGAATAATATTATATGTACCATTAAATTGTGACCATATTACGGCTGCATTAATATTATTATCTGTTATAGAAGTTGCTATAGAAGGGAATCCATTATTTGTTCCAAGAGAAACATTAATTGGAACTTCCCATTTGGGTCCGGCAGAGCTGCCCGCAGTATCTCCCCAATTTTTTGCTAGCAAATAAATTGGGTCTGGCGGATCCCCCGCCAGGGGAATACCATAACCAGATATATTGATTTCAGATGTCAATATTAATAAGGAACTACCATTATAAAACATAAATGCGGATAATCCATTACCATAAGAAATAACATCAATATCAGATTTGAAACTATATAAACTGTCAACAATATCAATAACAGACGACCATTTTTTTCTAACAGGTTTAATTGCGGATTGAATATTAAAAATAGATCCATTAAATGAAGTATTCCAAATAGCAATTGCATTTCCATTACCATCAAATTTAATATTTGCATTGAGATCATTAGGATTGTGAATACCAGCAGAAGATAAATTAGTAATTGGACTCCATGTACCAGTTGAATTAGATCTACAAGATGATTGGACCACAACATCAGAATAAATATTTCCGGTTAATGTATATACATACCAAATTGCGGTTGCATTTGCATTTGAATCGACTGCGACCTTTGCACATATAGAAGTACGAGAAGTATGAGAAATTACTTGTTGAGTACTCCAATTTCCAGTGAGAAGTTTGGTGGATGCATAAATTAAATTTGTAGTAGTAGAATGCCATACTATTACAGTTCTTGTGTTAGTTCCGGATCCTCCGAGTGCAATATGGGGAGAAGAAGCCCCAATACTTGTAATTGTTATCTTATTTTGCCACGGCATTCCAAATAGTTTAGTTGATGTTTGAATAACATTGGCTCTAACCCATGCAGTAACTACATTTCCTACGATATCCACAGCAATTGTTGGAGATGATGTATTTGTAGTTGATAAAGTAGTAGAAGATAACCATGATCCAGTCAAAGTTTTTGAAGAGACCTTAATAATACCATTTTCGACCCATATTGCTGTTGAATTGCCATTTGCATCGATAACTAAACCTGGTGCAGAAGAACCACTGTTAGAAAGTATCACTGGAGAAGTCCAGTTAGAGTTAATAGATTTGCTACTAGATTTAATAAATGTATTTTCAACCCATACAGCTACAACATTGCCATTTAAATCAATAGCTATTTTCCCATCAGAACTATTCGCTGATGTTAATGATAAAGTTAATGGATCTGACCAATTAAAAGTTGTTGTTGACATTATTATATATATAAAGAATAAATTACTATAATGCCGATTTATATATTTTATTATGAAATTGAAGAAGTTAATCTCTGACTTTGTTGATAATTACTATCAAATGATGCAATACTATAAGTCACAGTAACACCGGTTCCACTTTCAGCACGATTATTATCAATAAATGTATCGAAACCAAAAATAGTTTGCGTGATGAATATATTATTACGATAGATATTGTAACCTATGACATTAGGATCTGTACTATCAGTCCAATTTAAAATATTATCAAATTCATTAAATACACCAAAATTATTAGAACTTTGGGTTATGATTAGATTTGATGGAGCACCTAATAAATTTTTTAAACCGGTAGCGGCTTGAATAATAGTTGTGTTATTAATGGAATCATAACTTTGCCAAACAGCAACAGCGCTAACAGTACTACCAGTTACGGATATAGCCCCTTTGGGATGTGCATTATTTGTGCCAGATGTGGAAATAGTATTTGGAGAAGTATAAAAATTTAATGGGTAACCACCAATATCTGTTTCAATCGCCTGAATTACAGAATTAATTCCATCATAATACATATAAAGAACGAGTACACCAGATAACTGGTTGATGGAAATACTTGTGTCATATACAGTAAGATTAGAATTGATGATAGTTGTTGCTCCACTTAAATTACCCGAATTTTGTCTAATATTTGCTTCAATATTAAAAGTATTTCCGGTATTTGATGATGTTAATAATATAATTGCATTACCGACTGGGTCAACTGCTGATTTTAAAACTAAATCAGCCGGATTTCTCATTCCAGTAGAGCTTGAAAGCATTACCGGAATACTCCATGAGGCAGTTCCCGATACCAATGTCGAACCTAAAACAATGACATTTATATATTCAGTATTATTTAATCCACTAAGATCAGATCTATACCAAACAGCAATAGAATTTCCAAATGCATCTACAACAATTTTAGGATAATTTGCCATATGACCAGTACCTGTTACTGCTATAATATTAACAGGTGTACTAAAAGCACCACCAATTGTTGTTGCAGTTGATGCTATAATTTGATCTTGGGTTGATGGTTTAGCATGCCAAACAACAGTGGTAACACCTCCACCAATAGCAATACTAGGATTATCAGAATTGGTTGTGGTGAATGTTGTAACTGATGACCATATACCTGTACTAATTGGTTTTACAATTGTTTCCGTTTTTGCGCTTTTTGTCCAAGCAACAACAACATTTCCATTAGTATCAACTCCAATAGTTGGATTTGATGATCCGGTACCTGTTGATAATGCGGTTACAGAAGACCAAACACCATTATAAGATGCATAATTAATTATAGTATTTTCTGCCCAAACAACCGAAACAATTGCATTTGAATCAATACCAATTTTGGGTGTTATTGAATTATTACCTGATGTCGATAATTGAATTGGAGATCCCCAACTACCTCCATTTGGTAAAATACTTGCTTTTACAACACCATTATAATATATGGTATATGCTTGATTGGATACTGTTAATGATTCTGTTGTTGTCAGAGACGTTGCACTCACAAATGCTGTAATATGAGCCATTATGCCATTAGAATAAGTAATTGTACCGCCAACCATTGAACTGGTAAAGGTTGTTCCAGTTCCTGTTATTGTCGTACCAGATTGTGATGCTGTTCCAGTATTATATATACTTTGTTCGACCCAAACAGCAGTAGAATTTCCACTTGAATCAATGACTACCCGAGGATCAGATGAGGTTGGTCCAGAAATTGTGACAGGACTATTCCAGGTTAAAACTGACATTATTCTATATATCATTTATATATTCTGAAATGATTTTGAAGCTTCCAACCAAATAACAAAATATTTTATATCATACATTCCGAGAACAAATTTAATGAAAATAATAATTTTTTTTTAAATTTATTGAAAATAATAATTTTTTTAAATTTATTCAATGAATAAATATAAAATATATATGATATGTTATAAATATGTAATAAAATGAGATTCCATGTTTTAGGTATATGTCATACAGTATCAAGTAAAGAATATCTTTCATGTGCATTTACACAAAAGGTGGTTAAATTTTGTTCGATGATGATAGGTAACGCACTAGAAAGAGAAAAAAAGAAATTAATGTCAAAAGAAGAATTAGTTAAACATAAAACTATTCATTATATTATTCATTATGGGCATGAACGATCTGATGTTGATGCGGATGAACATGTTACTGTCATGACAGATGAAATTTTAATAAAGACATATGGTAACTATGATTGGAAAAAAGATTTTTTCAAACACCAAGTCAATGATTTTGCACATAATTCATTCACATATAGTACATTAGCAGAATTATATAAACGTCGTATGCCAGGAGATTTTATATTATGTTTTTGGGGATATGGACATCAAAAAATTGCTGAACCTTTTAATAGTGAATGCTTAGTTGTCGAACCAGGAATTGGTTATCCTGCTGGATCATCTTTTGCTGATTTTAAAGTATATGAATCTTATGCGGTAATGCATAATCATTATGGAATTAGAAAGATTATTCATCCACCATGGTATGATTGTGTAATTCCAAATTATTTTGATCCGAATGATTTTACATTCAAAAACGAAAAGGATAATTATTTTTTGTATCTTGGAAGAATAACTCGAGCAAAAGGTGTAGATATTATTTTACATTTAGCCAAAAAAATGGGGTTTAGATTGTTAATAGCAGGTCAAGGATCATTAGAAAAAGAAATGGGAGAAACCAATATACCAATTAACATACAATATGTAGGTTTTGCTGATGTGGAAAAAAGAAATGAATTAATGGCTGGCGCAAGAGCATTGATCATTTCGACATACTATATTGAACCATTTGGTGGTGTTGCTGTTGAAGCCATGATGTCTGGCACACCTGTAATATCATGTGATTGGGGAGTATTTAATGAAACTGTCTTACATGGTCTCACTGGTTATCGATGTCGAACAATTGATCAATTTGAATGGGCATTGAGAAATATTGATAAAATCAGTCCACAAGTTTGTAGAGACTGGGCAATAAATAACTTTTCTCTTAATAAAATTCGAAAAATGTATGAAGAATATTTCGATATGTTATTAAAGGTTAAATTTAATGAAGGTTTCACATTAGAAGATCCAAGTCGAACCGAGCTTGATTGGTTATATAAAAAATATCCTAATCAAAATCAAAATCAAAATCAAAATCAAATTGTTCCAAACAAAAAGCCAAAAGTTCTACTTTTCACAGAAACAAAATGGGCGTTTGGACGAATATGTCAAGCTATTCAAAAATATTCAAAAAAAATAGATATAGATATTATCGATTGGGGAAATGGTATTCCCGATAAAAATAAATTAGATTTATATGACCTTATTTATGTAACTGTTTGGGATGTTGCTCGTGTAATTGAATTAAAATATCCAAATCTAAAGAATAAAATCACATTCTCTGGACATGGAAAAGTGGATTTTATTAAAATGAACTTTGACGAATTAATCAATCAATCTATAACAGAAAATCAAATAAATAACTTTATCATTGATACAAAACTTATTGACTGGTTAAAAAATAGAAAATTAGGATTTAGTGTTGTATCCCATGAATTATACAATCTTTTAACATCAGCACCATATAATTTTATAAAAAATGAACAAATTTTTTTAACACAATGTGCAGCCGATGATGAGATATTTATTCCAATCAAACCTGAATTTGATATTGTAGTTGATAAAACTTCGAATCAAGCACTCAAAGTTGTTTATGGATTACCCTGCCAGCCACGGTCTCCCTGTGGGCGGGGGTTGGAATTACCATTGCAGTCAAAAAAAGAATCAGTCGTACGATTTCATGGATATGATGTAAAACGAAAATTCATAGTTAAAAATATAGCTGAAAAAATAAAAAATGAAACAGATAACAATATTGAATTTATTTTTCCGCCTGATATAATTTCTTTTGAAAATATGCATGCATATTACCAACAAGGAGATGTTTGGTTATGTATATCACATAGTGAAGGAAATCCTTTGGGTGCATTTGAAGCTGCAGCTTGTGGTTTGACTGTAATCACAACAAAAGTAGGAGAGATGCCAGAATTTATTAAAGACGGAAATAATGGATTTTTAATTGATAATGATAATATTGAAAAAATCGAGAAGGATATTATTGATTGCTTAAAAATATTGGCGAATGATCGAAAACAGTTGACACAAATGAAAAATAACATGTTATTATTTTTTATGAATAATTGGACATGGAAACATAAAATACATCAATGGGAAAATTATTTCTTAGAGCAAATTAGGAAAAATCATGATTCCTATTAAACTATGATTCCTATTAAACTATGTTTAGCATTATTTTCTTTTAAAATGAAAATATATGTTCCCATATGTGGGTACTGGCGTAGCCTACGAGAAAATGTGTTCTACAGAACACATTTTCGTAGGTACTAACATTGAATATATGTACTCTCATGCACGAGAAAAATAATATGAATTTCCTTCATATTATTTTTCTCGAGTACTATAAATATAGGATGCAAAATTCAAATGCATTGTCGATTCATCCATTAGTTTTAATTGGTGGTGCACTAACATTTATAGCAGGACTTGCCTGGAATGATGCATTTAAAAATTTAATAGATCACTATTATCCAGAAAATTCTAGTTCGGCTGTATTTGCTAAGTTCACATACGCAATTATTATTACGATAATTATTATTGTAATTGGCTTCGTTATATATATAGCCAATATAGAAATTGCAAAAATTAAAAAAGTAATTGTGGGATATGAATTAGCCTTGAATAAAAAATGAAATGATATAAAAAAATAATACTAATTGTTATTTTACTATTGTAAATTTGTGCAAAAAACATCGTCCAATGCGTAGGTCGAAGAACGATTATGTGGCAAATATGATATTCTTTTTTGATGTTGATTGTAGGATAAGGGTAGAACAGAACGAATATCAATAATAAGATATTTGCATTCGACACATTTATAATCTTTATTGTTGTTCATACATGTTTCGTGCATAAACTGATATGTTTTACAGCGGCATCTTCCTCGAAAGTATATGTGGGTTTCTTTATTATGAAATAGTTTTTTTTTACATATGCAACAAATCATAATGTTTATATCAAAAGAAGTTATTTAAAAAATATATTTTGAAACAAAAAAAATGCATGGTAATCCCAACCCTGGCGGGATAATATTCATTGACGATTAAAAAATTGATTTTTTTAAGATTTCATTAAAATTAATCATAACAATATCATTAATTTTATGAATAAAAATAATATTTTGGAAAATACACCAAGAAAATTTTTTGAACACCATGATTTTTAAAAAATTATTATCCAAATGACGAAATCTAAACAAATATTTTTCGGTGTTATAATATGAACATTGATTCTCATAAATAAAAAAATTGAAATACCATCATGCTGAAAATTCCATAACGGCTCATCCAGGTATATACAAACAACATGTCGATACTTGGATTACCTGATGAATTACTTAGTGATATTTTTAACTATGTACCATTAAAAGATCTGATCAATGGAAGATTAATTAATAAATTTTTTCAAATATTCATCAAAAATAATAATTGGAATCACTTGATTAGTATTTATTATGGTGATGATAAAATTCTAGAATTATTATTGGATGATTGGAAGTTTGGAAATTTTAGATTAGAAGCTCTAAATATTACCGATGCACTAGTACAGAAGCTCATACAAAAAACTTGGTTTGTTAGATTTACTTACTGCACAATGGCGATGAAAAATATTGATATCTTAAATCAATTCCACTGTTATAATTCCGAAAAATGCTTTAGTTTATCCAATGATAATGAGATTATCACTAAATGTAACAAGATAAATATTATTTCCATACTCACAAGTAAGGTATGTAACGAAACTACAATTAAGAGACTTAAAAGCTTCAAGCCCAAGAGAAAGGCATGTGATAAAAAGGGATGTGATAGAAAATATTGTAAATTTCTAAAGGCATGTGATAAAAAGGAATGTGATAGAAAATATTGTAAATATCTTAAGGATGAAAGCGACATCACCAAAAATATCATTTTCCATAGAAAATGTTTTAAGAATATTTTTCTATCATTTTTTGATGAAATAGTAGTGGAAATTAATGAAATAATATTCGAGGATGGTCGCGCTTATAAAAGGTTTTGTGTAGATATCATTGTCCAAAGAAAATGTTATGAGAAGTTATTGATTTATGGGTTTGCCACAAATAATGTTATTAATGATAACTATCATGTTGATGTAATGGCGAAGGATAGAACTTATTTGGAACTAGTGGATCATTTATTATTTGGAACCAGTGGATCATTTATTATTTGACAATGTGATAATGTAGACAAAAAAATTTAATATATAAACAATTTAAACAATTTAAATATATATTGTTTAATTTTAAAATTTAATATAAACAATTTAAACAATTTAAATATATATTGTTTAATTTTAAAATATTGATATAAAATGAATCAAACTGAAAAAATTTTATTAGATAACATTTTTGTACATTTAATAGATAATAATTTCTCTTAAATTGTCTGAAAGAAAATATTTATTGAAACAATCCTTGATTTTTTAAATGTACCACCAATAAAAATTTATAATGAAAAAGATAATTAAAATAATTCCAAACCGCCGGTCCTACGAAAAAGTAACAACGGAGTTGTTATGTATTTTCGGAGGTCCTCACCAAGAGGCTCTGAGTTTCAGGGTCATGAGGTCCACTAATTTTATATTATCGGCAAAATATTTTTTAAGAAAAAATAGAACTGAAGCGCCTCAAGCCTAATGATTTCTTTCATAAATCTGGAAACGAGGATGAAGCGATGCCCTTGACAAAAATTGCTTTAGATTTTTTCGGGGATGATAGGTTTAATAAATAAATAAGAAATAATTAAATGTTTGGATAAATAAGGACCAAAATATTTAATATATTGGTAATCATGATCTTTTAGTATTTTTTTAGAATATTTTTTTATTATTTGTTTTATTATTTCAGGTTCGATTAATATTTTTTTGGAATATTTTTTTCCTTCTGGTTTGATTAATTCTGTTTTTATTGGATAACATAAACTTGACAAAACACGCCATTTATTTTGGTTTTCCGTCAAGTGATCATACCAATAAAACTTTCTACCATAATTATCATTCAAACATTTGATTACATTTGGATTGTTATCAATTAATTTTTCATTTATTTTACCAAGTGTTCCATCATCCAAATACCATCCTATCCATCCACTGTGATTTAATGATATTATGTATCCCGTTGGTTTTAATAATCTTTTACATTTATCGAATGTATTAAAAATATCAGGGCAGCCTGTATTAAAAATATAATCGAATATTTTATCTGGAAAATATTCTAATTGTCTAAGATTTGTTACATCGCAAATATAATCTGGAAAAGCTATTTCATCAAGATCAACATAATACCAATAATTGACAAATTTTAGTCTTATAAAATTATCATTTGAATGGTTATGGCCATGGCATAATGCTAAACCAATTTTTATATTTGGTCGTCCATCATACATTCCAATAGTTTCAAACAACATACTAAGCGGCCTATTTATATTTTTAGAAAATTCACTGTTAGTTTCAAATTTTTTTAAATATGCTAATTGTTCAGCTGATAACATTATATAATACATAATAATATATTATATAATTGTTTATATAATTGTTTATGTTAATCTGTATTTATCTGTTTACATGTATTCGCTATGCTTGTATGGCGGATCTCTAAAGGGTATACATACGCGAAATACAGTTGATTATAAAGACGGAGATGTATCAAATGGCCAAAAAAATTGAAATTTCATCATGCAGAAGATTCCATAACAGCTCATCCAAGTATCTACAACATGTCGATACTTGATTTACCTAATGAATTACCTAGCAATATTTTAAATTATTTACAATTAAATTCTTTAATCGATGCAGATAATGATTGGAACAATCACTTGATTAGCCTTCATTGTGGTGATGAAAAAATTCTGGAATTCTTATTGGATAATTTTAAATTTGTTAATTTTAGATTGGAAGCTTTGAATATTACTGATGCACTGGCCCAGAAGCTCGCAAAAGCTTGGTTTGTTAGATTTGCTTACTGCACAATGGCGATGAAAAATATTGATATCTTAAATCAATTCCATTGTTATATAGCTAAAAGATGCTTTAGTTTATCTAATGATAATGATAATGAGAGAGACATTGACACTAAATATACTAATAATAAGAGAGACATGATTCACATGTTCACGAATACGATATGTAATGAAAATGGATCTTCGAGACTCATAAGCTTCTTGCCCAAGAGAAAGGTATGTGATAAAATTGGATGTGAGAGAAAATATTGTAAATTTCTTAAGAATGAAATCGACAAACACAAAACTTTTTATAAGAATATTTTTCCATCATTCCTTGATGAAATAGTAGTGAACATTCATGAAAAGGATCCCAAAGGTGGTTATTCTTATAAGGAAACTATCATTATCCAAAGAAAATGTTTTAAGAAGTTATGTGTTTCTGAGTTTGCCACAGATAATGTTGTTGATAATAATTTTGTCAATGATTTTGTCAATGATGAAAATAATGATCAACATGTTGATCACTATGTTGTTGATCAGATAGTGAAGCCTGGAACTTATTTAAAACAGGTGGATGATTTATTATTTAACAATGTGGACAAAATTTAATATATAAACAATTTAAACAATTTAAACAATTTAAACAATTTAAACAATTTAAACAATTTAAACAATTTATACATATATATTGTTTAATTTTAAAATATTGATAAAAAAATGAATCAAATTGAAAGAATTTTATTAGATATCATTTTTGTACATCCGATAGATGAAAATTTCTTTTATAAATTATTAGACAGAAAATATTCATTGAAACAGTCTTTGATTTTCATAAGAAAATTCATGAAATCAAATAATAAAAAAGTGGAATCCATCAATCAGTTATATGATGATATGCGTAAATTTTTTTCATCGGACTTGGATCATTATTTAAATATGCATTCCATTATTTTTAATTTTTTGAATGGTTTAAATAGAGAATATAAAGATCACTATGTATCCAGATTATTTTTATCCCAAAAATCTTATGATCAAGCATTAAAACTGATGGATGATGAAATATACCATACGACTCAAAAATGGTTGGAAGCCATTGAAAACACTTATACAGTTTGTGGAACATCTCCTTGGTCAGTTATTTCACAAATTGAATCATTATTATCTGGTAATTCATGTGAATTAACGATATGTTTTAAGGCACTAGAAAGATATGTTAGATTTTTTTTCTATTTTTTTTAAAAATATTGATGACTCTGATTTATATGATTTATATATTTGTCTTCATAGATATATAAATATGGAACAGTTTGAAAATATAAAATTATTTATTTCCGAAGAGCAGTTTGATTCCATAGTTGAAGCATATCATCATATTTTATTTAAAAGGTCAAATAAAGTAAGATCAATCAAAGTTGTTTTTGAAAAATGCTATTATGATGGTGTTACAAAAAATGCGAGTCAAATATTACATCACTTTTATAAAAACAATGAAACAGAACCATTTTTGACATATCATGGAAGTTATGTTATGAATAAGGATGATGTTGTAAAATATGTATCAACAATAAATTGGATTGTTCTGGATAATAATTGTGAAATTATCATTGAAGAAAAAAAGACATTGATAAAATTTATTAGGATTGTTATATCCAATGATAAATGTTATATATTTGATGATATTTATGATCAATTATTATATGAATCAGATACATCCAAAGATTCATTTACTGCAGATTTAACAATGAAAAATATTTATTGTGATGCCATTAAACAATTAGTAAAAAATCATATTGTTGATAAAAAATATCAATTGGTATTAATGAATAAAACATAGCTACATGATACACATAAATGATATTATTTTTGCTAATTATTTTTTTTTATGGATTTATTAATAATTATTCAAAAAATGATTATTAATGTAAGCTTATGAAATTCGATGTTTGAATTGATACGAATGTTTATGGCCCGTGTTTTGGCCATGTGCCATTGGAAAACAATTTTTGTTGAAACCGAAATATATTACTACTGAAAAATACAAACATGGATTATATTCACAATTCAACAAACATGGATTATATTCACGATTCAACAAACATGGATTATATTCACAATTCAACAAATATGATTATATTCACAATTCAACAAATATGATTATATTCACAATTCAACAAATATGATTATATTCACGATTCAACAAACATGGATTATATTTGCATATGGTTTCAGGTTCGTCTTTTGGGGCAGTTGAATGATATTTTTGTTAATTTATATCAATAACCATTTTTTAATTGCAATAGTTATCAATATATACACACTGCCGGTCCAACCTAAATTCAAACACTGTTTAAATTTACGGTGGATTCCTTGTTTGCATAGCAACAGGTTGAGAAAGGAACGTTTCGTTCCTATTCTCTCACCGCCAGCTGTGAAGTTGGTTTGCCAACTTCACACTGCCGGTCCAACCTATGAATACATCCATATTGTTACTGCAATGTTTAACGAGTTTTGGTATTATATGCGTACTTAAATCTATTACATACGGATATATATGGCCGGTGTTTTGGCCATATGCCATTGGAAAATATTATTTGTTGGAACCCAAATACATAACCACTAAAAAATACGAAGATGGATTATGTTCACAATACAACAAATATGAATTATATTCGCATATGGTTCCAGGTTCATCTTTTATAGAATAAAATGGATAATCGAATATGAAATGATTAATTTTATATTCGATTATTTTAATAAAAATTTAATAATCATCATCAATCAATGTTTTATTATAATTGATAGATCTAGCCCATTTAATAAATTTAACAGAAGCGGGAGGTTGATTTGAAACCAAGTGAATTAATCTTTTCTAATATTTCTAAAAAAGTTACAAATTTCTTTCAACCAAATTCGCCTTCATCGAATATGAGAGAAGAAAAACTAAAGCTGATTGATATTAGATTGCAAGAAACTCAATATAATTCTGCTAAAAAAATTGCCAATGATATCCTTCCTAAATGCAGACCTATGAAACTAATGGTATTTTGGATGTGTCTCTCAAGATTAATGATTATGTGGCGATCACGAAAGATGGGTTTGAAGGCATTTATAAGGTAATAGCAATCGGTTCTGCAAATGAGCCATGGGTTTTACAACTGGTTTAAAATGATGATGGTTATGATTTTCTAATATTTTTATTATAAATACAAATATTAGAATTAAGTTTTATTTTATAAACAGCTATCCGCACATTCACATGGAAGATTAACTTCTCCGGCAATATCTTTAAATTTATTTATAATAATCCATTCATCCAAATTAGGATCATACAAATTTTGAAAACCGAAATGCAATACTTTCCAAAATTTAGTTGGATCGTTCTGATCAATATAAATATCAGCAGATGTTATTGGTAATCTAAAATGTTTTCCTGGAGGCGCCTTTGGCAAAGCTATACTAAGCCTAAAATGATGCACATATATGCATATTTTATTTTGTTCTAAAATCTCGGCTCCCACAAAACTTGCTGATGCGAAAGTGGTATTTAAATCATCTATGGTGAATGGAAAAAGTTTGTCACATTCTTGGTTACCAATCAAACCCGGCCATTTATAGGTATATGTATATAAATAACCATCATAGATTAAATTAGTGAACCAAATTGGATAATCTATACCACCAGCAATCATTTGTGTATTCCCATTTTCTCCATTCCATGTAAATGGAACATCTAGATTAAGATCTGGAACATAGTAGCGTCCACACCAACTAAAATTTCGCGGAAGACGAGGTGGTGGAGGTCGAGAATATATTTTTTTAGGTTTTAATAAACATAGCTGATCCTGGGAAAAATCATCCAAGGCAATTTTCTTCAGCGGATTTTGAGAAAGTTGCAATGTTGTCGACTTTTGTAGGTGACATTTTTTTTTATTCTTGTCATACATTTTTCTTATAAATATTGACATAATAAATTTTGTTATGGAGATCATTAATGAAAAATTTTTAATTGAATCTGTTAAAAGTATTTATGATTAATAAACCGTTGAATATTAATTATTGTCATTGTTTTAATTATGGATATAACCATGATTAAAATATTAGCTGTACCAATTGATTACTTCAATAAATCATGATAGTACTATAATTATTGATGACTCATTAAAATTTTTGCATTGTAAAAATACATATTTTTTTTGCCATTAAATTCTATTGAAATTTATCCGCGCCGTAATAACACTAGTTGGTGCTGTCTAAGTACCATATCCCTTTTTTTCAGACACTTATAGTGCTATTTAATTAGCATATCCTTTTTTTTCAGACACTCATTAAGTTATTGATATACTATATCCATTTTTTAGAATGGCATCGTTTAATATTCATATTAATATTCATATTAATATTCATATTAATAAAATAATGATTGGAAATATATTAACTTTTATTGGATATCATAAAATTTAATAACAAAATATTATTATTTCCATTCCAAATAAAATATCAATGATTAAAAAATGGCATAATTATTGATAATGCAAAAATTCATTATTATTGAAAAATTAAAAATTACATCCATGAATTTGATAGCATTAGTATTATTTACAATGTTGTTTATTCTCTTGAAACAGGAAATTCACATAAGCAAGGCTTTTGGTAAACTGATCCAATAGAATAGTATTTAATGAAATCAAGTATAGTCTTAAAAGTATATCCATTATTAATAAATCTTTTAGTATGGTAAAAGTGGATAATATAGCACAATATTATAAAAAATCATTTAATTTTTATTGAAAAAATTGAAAAAAATTTTAAATATGATAAGATGTGCAGTGTATGTTTTTATTTAGAACAGATATAAAATAATATCTATCAAATATAATATATCATACATTGAAAAAATGTATACATGTAATAGATGCAAAAAAAATTTCGATAGAAAATCAAATTATGATCAACATCTTAATAGGATGAAGAAATGCAAAATAATTAAATCAATAGGTGGAAGTAAAACAAATAAAAAAATTACGCATAAGTGTCCAAAATGTAATGCAGGTTTTACCAGAAAATATTCTGTGGTGCGCCATTTACAAGTATGTAAAAGTAAAAATAATATTAACGATAAAATAAATGGGAATGGGAATAAAAATATTGGAAGTTTAAATAATAATGGAAATGGAAATTTCAATAATTTAGCATCTAAAAGTGAAAATTGTAATAATATTAATATAAATCTCATTGTTTTTGCAAAAGATGGTATAAAAAACATTAGTACCAAAGATTTGGCCGAAATGTTAAAATCAAATAAAAATATTATTGAGAGTATCATATCCAATGTTAATTTAAATCCAGATAAACCCCAACATCATAACATATGTTATTCAGATATTAAATCGTCATATGGTGAAGTTTATGAAAATAAAAAATGGATCAAAAAAAAAATCGATGAAATTATCAACGTTTTGGTGGATGCAAAAATAGAAGATCTAAATGAAATTCTCAATGATATGAATGATTTTCTTAATGAAAATACAAAAAAGAAAATAAAAGAAGCAATTGAAATTGTTGATTATCGTAAACCAGGTGCTAGAAAAAAATTAATTAGTTATCTTAAACCATTGTTGTATAATCATAAAGAGATGATTATAAAAACAAGAAAAATAACAAAAGAGCAAGAAGAAGATTTTTTTGGAAAAGAACATGAAAAAGCAGAATGTGAAGAGGAAGAAGCAGAATATGAAGAGGAAGCAGAATGTGAAGAGGAAGAATTAAATCAGCAATTTACCAAACAACAAAAAAATAAAAAAAATATAAAAAAAACAAAAAAATTAATATATGAAGAAAATGAATCTGACAGTGATCTTGGAAAAAATGAATGAATATTCATTTTCATCCAAATGAGGACAATGAAAAAATGTTTTACATTTTTTCTCAACAATGAAGATAATTCCCAAGGTGATAATGAAAGTGAATAAAATTAGCACATGATATCTATTTTCAATATTTGTTTAAATTCAGTGCATTATGTAATTAATAAAAAAATTGATAAAAAAAGTGTATAGCATAGTTATTTAAATTTAAAATATTATAATATTCAACAAATCAAATAAAATGTTACAAAATTTGTTATTGATAAGTTTAATTTATTTAATTAATGCGCAAGAGTGGACATTAATTCCGACAACCGGAACAGCGCCACCACCATCATCAGGTTATATAGCAGTAAAATTAGGTACAACAGTAGTAAAATATGGTGGAGGTATACAAGGTTCAGGCCCAAACAATACAACATATTTTAATCAAACTGATTTATTTGATCTGGTAACACATATATGGACACCAATAGTTAATGCATCACCAACTGGCAGAATATTTGCAAATGCGGTTGCTCTTAATGATACCCATCTGATAATGTATGGCGGAACACAATATTTTCAAGTACCATTGAGTGTGATAGTTTTCGATGAATATTGGTTGTTTGACTTGACAACAACAACATGGACCCAAATTTATTTTACAGGAACAACACCAACACCTAGATTTGAACATGGTATGGTTTATGATGCCGTAGGAAATAATTTTTATATTTGGGGCGGTGAACAAGCATTGAATAGTACAGATTTACTCGTTGTGAATGATATGTACAAATGTTCGGTTGATACATTAAGTTGTGATTTAGTAATTCAAATAGGTGATGTTCCAGTTCCACGGGTCAATTTAAAAATCAGAAACCTGGATGAAAAACATTTCATCGCATCTGGAGGATTTAGTTATACACCCACAGGAGCAAAATCAGGTCTATTTATTTTTGACATAAAAAATAATAAATGGACAAGAGAAGAATTTGATGTTTATGATCCAGAAGAAAAAGGAAGATTTCCAACACCAAGAGACGCTGGAGTTTTTGATATAGCGAATGATATAATTGTTATATGGGGAGGTGACGTGGACGGTTCAAATTATTATAATTTGGTTAATGATACTTGGTCCTGGAATTTGCAACATAATTGTGGATGTGGTCCAATATGCAAAGAAAATATATGGATGTATCAAGACATACCAAGTCCAAAATCCGCTAAACGTGTTGAGTCAGTAGTTTATAATGATGAAATATATACATTTGGAGGATTACAAGCTGGTAATTTCATTGGACCAGATATAGATACTAATGAAGTTAACAAATATAGTCCTTGTTCTTAATACGGATTATTAATACGGATTATTAATAAAAAATTTCATAAATACCTTATGAACATTTTTATTATGAAGAAAATCGCTTCATCATCGGCTTTCATCATCGGCTTTCATCATCGGTTTTCATCATCGGCTTTCATCATCGGCTTTCATCATCGGTTTCCACCCTGTCTCTACTTCGATTATTTAAAAAATTGAAAAAAAAAAGATATTGAAAATGATATTGAAAATGATAAACAATTTAAAAGGATAAATAAATGATGTCCAAAGAAAAAATACCTGAGATACAAAGAGAGGTGGAACGAAACGAAGCCCTCATAAAACAATGTAAAAAATTAATAATGGAACAGGGAAAGTTTTCAGTTGAAGAAGAAGCGATCTTGGATGACAAGATGAAATTAATAATGAATGGATGTTTGTCGGAAACTCCATTACAAAAAATACCTGATACACAAAGAGTGGCTGAACAAAAGGAAGCCCTCAGAGAAAAATTAAGTGAACAAATAACGAAAAAGGGGATGCTTTCTGTAAAAGAAGAAGAGATCTTGGAGGATGAGATAAGATCAATAATGTATGGACGCGTGCCAGAAACTCCATTATCAATAAATATAACAGCGGAACTTAATAAAAAATTTATAGCAGAAATTTTTTTGGACAAAGGAAAAAATAGTATGATATGGAAAACACCATATGGAGTAGATTTTATAGATAATGGATCCCAACCACATTTTTATTTTCTATATAATGAGAATCTGAATGGACTGTATGATGATACAGAAGAAAGCAGATATGGATGCATTCATGGAAATGATTTATACGAAGTATTGAAACAATTGGAAACGAATCCAAATAAATTAAGAATAAAACCAGAATCAGTAGTTAAATTACAAAATGCATTAAAAATAAACGCATGTCGAAAGACTGGAATATTTGGAAGTTGGCATTTAGCAAAAAAAAATAATTATTCAATGTTCAATAATCCATTTAGTATCAAATATTGTGGTAGTACAACTTCGGATGAATATTTTGAACTATATTTTTATAAGACGGGAAAATGTGAAGAATACATAACTGTAACACAAATATTACAAAATTTATCTAAAAATATTCGTAAAAAATAATAAAATTTCATGTCTCATATTAATAATTATTTTTCCAATAGTTATTAACATATCCATTATTTTTCAATTTAATATCATAGCATACGTATAAAAATATGCAAATTATATCAAAATTTAATTTGATTGTATATTATTTTTTTTTGAAAATATATACGCATGTGAATACTTAAATTAAATAATTGAATGTAAAATAATTATTATATTCAATTACCTAGTTGCAACCACTGTCAGAGTCTGGTATCAGATCCGAAAATATTAATAGATGAATAAATTTCAAGAAAATAGATACATGTATATATTTTATATTTAATTCTTAAATATTTCAGCTTATAATTTCATATGAGTTATGATTCATTGAGAAATTCATGAGTATTTGAATTATAGATATTATTTAAGCCAATCAGTGCATCAATGAAAAAAACCGAAATTTTCCGAAAGTGAAAGTTTAATTATTTATTTTATTAACAATCAGAAAATTGATATCAAGTATTCGATTGATTATCATGACGAATATCTGCTTAATAATGAACATGCATCAAACAATTATATATCTGATAAAAATGATACGCGTAAATATAATTATTATATGATTAATGATTATTAATTCATAAACAACCGGCCTAAAAAGCCGAGTAAATATTAATTTCTGAAATGGATATACTATTTCCTGGATTGTGATTATCAGTTCTTATTTTTAAATTAAAAGCATTTTGGTCTGCATTTCATAAGCAAAATCAGGTCTATTTATTTTTAACATAAAAATAATAAATCGATAGGAGAAGCTGGAGTTTTTGATACTGCGAATAATATAATCGTTACTTTGATATTGTGAATAATATAATCATTATATGGGGAGGTGGACTAATATGCAAAGAAGATATGTGGACTAATATGCAAAGAAGATATGTGGACTAATATGCAAAGAAGATATGTGGACTAATATGCAAAGAAGATATATGGATGTATCAAGACATACCAAGTCCAATATCAGCTAAACGTGTTGAGTCAGTAGTTTATAATGATGAAATATATACATTTGGAGGATTACAAGCTGGTAATTTCATTGGACCAGATACAGATACTAATCAAGTTAACAAATATAGTCCTTGTTCTTAATACGGATTATTAATAAAAATGTTCATAAATACCTTATGAAAATTTTTATTATGAAGAAAAAAATAAATAAAATGATTTAAAAATAAATTTAATTAATAAATAATAAATGAAAATATATTTACCAATTTTATTTTTATATTTTTTAGCTGTTTCAACATCGAAAATCTTTCCTTGGAAAATTATTGAAACATCAAATGCGGATCCAATTGAAAAATATGGTATGCATGGACAAGTATATGGACCTCAATCCAAGATTTGGCTTTTTGGTGGTGTTCCAGAAAATCGGAGTTTAGTTTCTAGCCCAGATTTTTGGACAGGATTTGCCGGTGCTAATAATGTGCTCAGAACCTTTGATCCTGTATCTAAAGTTTTCGCAATAATAAATTCTACAGGACCTATACCACCGGCCAGAGGATTCTTTGATATGGTAAAAGGGATTCCGTCAACTGGATCAGAAAATATTTTGTTTTTGTTTGGAGGTCAAGGTTTGAATCCGACTGAAAACGATTCTAAAGATCTTGGAGATTTATGGAGTTTTAATACTAGTTCATTGACATGGCAGAATTTAACAGGAATTGTGACTGGGACATTGCCTTCTAAAAGAACTGGACCAGCAATGATTACCGCTAATGGGAAAATATACATTTATGGAGGAGTTCAAAATTATGGTTTATTTCTTTCAGATTTTTATTCTTTCGATCCACTTACTAATGTAATTACACAAATCAATCCTGTTGGACCTGTGCCAGGATCACGTAGTATTACCAACATTGCCAAACATAATAATTTTATTTATATAACCAATGGATGTTGTGATACGAATAGTGAAACTGGAGGCTATTATCAAGATATGTGGCGATATGACATTATGAATAATGTATGGTCGCAAATTCAACCTAAAGGCAAAGTTTATTCAACAACTTATGCTGGATCTGTTGAAAATGGGGATTGGTGGTTATTTCAAGGTGGCGATCAAGGTGGATGTCTAACTGATTTACCTCTACTCGAAACTAGTTTATTCAATTTCGTTACAAATACTTGGTATCGAAACATTGTTCCTCGCTATGCATCTGGACCTTTAATAAAAAATGCTAAACTAAGTTTGGTTTACCCTCACAAGGAGGTATATCAAATGGGAGGATATAGTAGCAATAGAAGTGATGATGCTTGGTGTTTACAATCTGATCAAGAATACAAAGGTCTGGTTTATAAATATAATTTCATAAATTTATGGTCTATAATAGCAGGAATTATTAATTCATAAACAAATCCAATATCCGCTAAACGTGTGGAGTCAGTAGTTTACAAATATAGTCATTATTCTTAATACGGATTATTAATACGGATTATTAATACGGATTATTAATAAAAATATTCATAAATACCTTATGAATATTTTTATTATGAAGAAAAACGCTTCATCATCGGCTTCCAGATTTTCAAAAAAATGAAAAATAAATACATTGACTATTATTTCATATATGAATTATTATAGATAAATGTTTACCAAATTACATAATCAATCATTTTATAAATTTATTGACCAACCATTGCAATATAGATCAATTTTTGATCATAAAAATACTTTTGGAAATATTAAAACCGAAGGTAACAATCTTAATAAATTAATATCAGATAACCTGTCATCAACAATGACATTAGGAAAAAATACAGCCGAAAAAATTAAAAATACAACACAAGATTTTGCAATTGAAAATGCATTAAAAATATTATTAGAAGCAGAAGAAAAAACAAAAAAAATGGATATAGATAAAGTTGAAATAGGTGTAAGTATATCAATTGGCCCATGTAATATTCTTTTTTCTAAATCTGTAACGAAGCCACCGGAATAATCATATGGTTAAATAAACCGGATTATTTATTATACTTGTTATTTTAAAGAAAACTAACAAGCATAAAATGGGATACTATAAATTTATTTTATTAAAAGCTTTCCTAAAGCGAACATTGATCCAACAGATCCTAAGACTAGAACATAAAGAAATAAATTTTTAGAATTTTTTGTGTCATGTCCAGAATTTCCAATTGTATAAAATATCCATCCAAAAATACTTCCAACAGATGCTCCATAGAATATAGCTCCCATGATAGTCATTTTATATAATATGTTCTCCATTTCAATTGAAATATATGAATATTTAGAACATCTATTATCCAATAGATTTTCCAAATAATTTGTTTATCAATTTTTTATTAATGTTAAGCAGATGTTTTATCCTCTGTATCATAAAGTTTTGGTTAATTTGAAAGATTTAGTTAATTTGATATATTTAGCGGATATATTAAAAAAATTGAATAAACAAGTATTAAGAAAAGTATATATATATTCAATTCATTATTAATTAATTACATTTTGTTTTTAGTCAAATATTACAATTATGAAATATTTTATTGTATTAGCGTTAACGTTAGTGGTTTCTATTTCGGCGGTAAGTGTTAATTTTATGAGTATATTAGATGGTATAGGAATTCCTAGTACCATAAGAACTGGTAAATTACCGGGAGATGGTAATCGTGAAACTATATTTGCGGCAGAATTATCAGGAAAAATTTGGGCCATACCTGAAATTGGTTCACCATATGTATTTGTTGATCTTACAAATAGAGTATTGCCACCTAATTTAAGTGATGGTGATTATGGATTCCAAGGCATGGATTTTACAAATCTCAAAAAGGATGGACTTATGTATTTTTACTATGCAAAAAATGGAACAGTTGGGCCATCACTTAATGGTAATACTATTGATCCTTGTAATGAAAGCACATTGACCGATATTTGGAATACAACTCTTTACCATCATATCAATGTATTAGAAGAATGGTTTTACAATGAAAACAATGGTAGCGTGGTCTTTGTAAGAACATTATTAAACATCAAATGGCCCAATGGTTTTAATCCTGGTTTTAGTAATTTAAGGATAGTTGATGATTTGGATAATACATTACTAGTTGCTCTCGGAAGTGCTACTATTTTTGATCGTTTCAATCTGGCCCAAGATGATGATTTTCCCCATGGAAAGTTATTAGCTCTCGATGTTGATGATCAAGGTTGGGAAATGACCGATCCAATTGCCAAGATTAGTGACATTTCGGATGAAATCAGTAATTTTATTGCTGTTGTTGGCAAAGGATTAAGAAACATAGTTGGACTTGATATTGAGAAAACAGGGGACGGTTTGATCAAATATATTGGCATGACTGGAGAAAGTACAGCTGATTCTATATTTACATTTGTTGATTATGAAGATGAAAAAACAGGACAAATGATTAACTTTGGTTGGCGGGCTTGGGAAGGATCAGTTGATACCAAAGTAGTTAATGATTGTGGCTCCAGAACTACTGCCTATTACCAACAAGCAATTGATTTAGCAGCCAAAAGATGGCCATCTGTTTTAAGTTATTACCATGATGATACTAATCCAAATACTATATCAGCCTCTACTATTGTTGGTATTGCTCCTTACAGAGGAGACATTGAAGGTCTAAAGAACAAACTAATTTTTGCCGATTTTTCAGGATTTTTTCCTAATGGTGCTTTGGCATTTACGACTGTCAACAAAGATAATCTTAAAGATCTTCAATCCTATGAAATTATTACTGTTACCAATGATTTTCCGGATTTTTTGAATTTTTATGCAGACATGTCCACAAGTATTGATAGGAAAAGAATGTTTATTGGTATTATTCATGGTTTTGATCCTGCTGATGGAGAAATTTATGAAATAGTCGAGCCATAATATTCTGCCATCAGCAAATTTTATTGGTTTAATCTTGGGAATACTATTCTTATAATATTTATTAAAATAGAATAAGAATAGATCAGAGGACATTTTAAATTCATAAAAAAAATATTTGTTTTTAATTGAATATGATTTATGAATTTCGCTCCTTTGCGAGAGATAGATTTAGCTGCTTTGCTTATTATATTGTTAATATATTGAATTTTTTTTTTGAAGCATTTTTTATTCACTGAATGATATTATTTTTTGTATCATAAATTTTGTTATGAATAGTATATCATTATTTTGATTATGGATAATCATGATTAAAATATTAGCTGGACCAGCGGTCAAATAAACAAAGTTTATTTGATCCGGTGGAATCCAACCATGAATATTGCGTTCACAATATTCATAGGCTGGACCAATTGATTACTTCAATAAATCCATTCATTTGTCTAGTTAAAAGAGCATTATTGTGTTTATAAATGCTGCATTGTGAGTTCTTATCACAATATATTTCTGCCCCATCCACAAATTTGATTTTTGGTTGTAATCTAGAATTAATCAATCTAGCACATAAATATTCCCATGTGATTGGCGATTTGGTTGATATTGAGCTATTTATAAAATCAATATCTAAGTTTTTCGGAGATCCTGAAAGATATTCTAATTCAATATTTGCATTATTTGATCGAATATATAAATTGCCCAAAAAATTATGAAATACAATTTTTATATTGGTGCAATTATAGAAATGCATTTCCAAATCATAGTCCCAAGCTTTAAGGTTAAAATTAATATTAACAGCATCATGTGAATTTCCACCTATGACTAAACAAAAATTATCAGATTTTTCTACTAAAATAGAATTAAAACCTAATATTATGACACGTTTATCTTCGCATTTGACATGAATCATACTTTGGCAGTTTAATGCATGAACGATTAATGAATCGATGTTCGACATTTATTTTTACAATGAATTGTTGAATTAAATTTTTTGACTAATATTCCATTATTTTATTTTTCAATTTTTTATCCATGAATTGAAAAGCCTACCATGTAAAAATCACTTTTAGAGTTTCAATCAAAAAAATGCACCCCAAGATTCCAATATTTCGATTATGTTATTTGTATAATTAATATTTTTATCTATCCAGAGTTGATCTGGTTGTATCATTTTTTCTTCAAAAAAAACATAGCCTTTATCAACCATGTTTTCTTTGAATATTTGTTTTATTAATGGAAGTAATTCTGTTGCACATAAATCATAACATTCGCCTATGATATATCCATTAAGTAATAAATTATCATCACTCAATAAACCATAGCGACTATCATAAAAACGTCTGGCAGAACGAGGTTTTTTATCGAAATAAGATTTATTATTTTCCAATAACAATTTTAAATAATCAATGATTGCAGTTCTTGGTACAATATTGGATATGGCCAATATTGTTAAACTTTCCAATGCGATTCCTTTATGATATATATTAGCTGCACCACATTCAATAATAGATTTTATATATTTCAAATCTCCATTGCACGTGTTTGCAAGAATTTTTTGCATATTACTCATCAATACATCCCCCAAAATTATTTCTAAGTAATCATTTTTTATATCACAAGGAATTTTCATTAAGCGACATATAATTTCGTGTGATTCGGCACAATGAAATTGAGATAATAACAATAATGAATAAAAACAAAGATAATTATTTTCATCATCCAGATTTTTATAATTATTGCATACATATTCGACATTTTTTATCAAATGTGGAATGATATCATTTTTCCTTAGAATAGCATTATCCCATCTTGGCAGACATTCTCATCTTTCACTAATCTTGTTACCTTATCCATTAATTTTATATATTACATAGTTTCTCTGGATTCAATCTCTTCTAATTCTGGTTCTAGTTTATATTTAGCATTATTTACTCTGAATTCAATCTCTTCTAATTCTGATTTCAGTTTATATTTAGCATTATTTACTTTTTTGAAAAGATATTTGTCTTTTTAAATATTTTTTTCTTTGTAATATTCTTTTTTTCGTTCTATTCTCTTTTTTTTGTGATCTTTACATCTATCACCTCTACATGATTTGTTACAACATGTACCTTTTTTAGATCCTTGTATAAATTGATGCTTACAAACATTTTTGTTTAATATTGATATTATTTCCTTCTTTTTTTCTCTGTAATATTCTTTTTTCCTTTCTTTATTTGTCTTTTTATGTAAATAACATCTGTTACCTCTACATGGTTTTTTACAGGAAGTACCTTTTTTAGATCCATTAACATATTTGTGTTTACAAATATTTATTTTATTTGTGTATATATTTTCAATGGATAAATTTGAATTTTTTTTCTTTATTGATTCTGGTTTGATTCCTTCGGGATTCTGCTGGCTATCAGTTGATATATGATTATTTGATATTTTTTTTTTATCAATACCATACCAATTTTCATTTTTTTCAAATCCATATTGCTCCATAAAATGTTCCATATTTCTGATACCTATTGATTTATTACATGCAGAACATATGGGTCGCAAATTATCCAAATGAACTTTCCCACCATTTTTTTCGCTAACCACATGGCCACATTCATAATTAGCTTTTGTTATTGGTTCAAAATTACAACAAAAACATTCAGAATAATATAATCCGCCAATATATTTATGCCACACACCATTACGAACAGCTACGGGAATTTTTTCTTTAGTCATTTTAATAATTAAATGGATTGATGTAGATATAATTATTATTTCATTGACATCCCAATATTTATATGATTTTGTATATCTATGTAATCAGACTAGTGGATTATAAATTTTGGAATTTTGATCATCTGACGGATTAAATAAAGGATTTTTTAAAATCAATGAGATTGTTTAATAAATTATCAATGAAATTGTTCAATAAATTATCAGTGAATGTATTTTTCTTTGAATCAATGATTTCGGTCATGATATTTAAATAAATAGTTTTTTCCAAATTTCTAATTAAATAATTATTCAATTAAAAATTGTGATTAAAACGAATTTATTTATTTTCAATATTTAGCAAACTTCTTGTTGATAGTTTCTTGCGGGATTAATTTGGACTCGGGCAGTGATTTCGTCGCATCCAAACCCAAGTTTCAAAGTAAAATTGAACATTGGAAATATGTGTAAATTTGTAAATATATTTGTTGTTGACTTCTAATTTGTAATTCAAGTATCTTTCGTTTTCGGGGCCATAGTTATTACCTCCTAATTTATATAATTTAAATATATCATTGCTTATTTTATCTCGAATTACTATTGGATCAATAATTTTTTGGTTATCATGTTGAATACTAATTTCATAATCAAACATATTTACAATATTTTTTATACAACATATCAATTCATCATCTTTCAAAACTTCTTGTTTTAATGAAAAATATATATTTGGTGTAAACGGATAACCAAACTCATTCATATTTTCAACATTATCACGAACAAGAATTAATTTGCCTATGTCGGTTTGATCAGCATAAGATTGAAAACTTTCTATTAAAATGAATAGCAATATATGTGTTATAATAATAACAGTATGCATTGTGAGTGGTAATATGTATGTTATAATAATAATATGTATTGTGAATGATAGTAATATTAATTTTTTTTCAATTTTTTTAATTTAGGTCCTCAGAAGATAAAATCGATTTCATCGATTTTACTTCTTCTGATGGCTCCGAGAAAATACATAACTCCCAATTTTTTGCTAGCATCCCATTTTTTTGCTAGCAAACAAAATGGGGAAAATAAATTGGGGAGTTGTTATGTATTTTCGGAGGTCATGCTCTCTGGATTTAACATTAAAAAAATTGAAAAATAAATAGTTATTATTGTTTATGGCAATCATTAATTTATCATACATAATTGTTCACCAATTTATCATACATAATTGTTCACCAATGTTAAATTTTTGTATGAATTTATTTGAGTCATCGATGACACATGGAGAAATTTTACAACAAAATCTAAAAAATTATAAAAAAGATCAATATGAAAGAAAACTAAAAGAACAATCAGATGCACAATCAGATGCACAACTAAAAACTCCCGAAATTATAGAAATATCCAACTCGGTCAAGGAATTTACAGTTAATAATTTCAATGAATATATAAATTTATCAAAAGTGGGCAAAGAACATTTTGAATATATTTTACCATTGAAATATCAAGAAATTATAAAAACGCAAAGTGATTGTGTTTGTTTGGAAGATGCATTTGGAAATTATGATGGTCTAAAATTATATTGTCGTATGTATGAAGATAAAGTCACTTGCGTCATATATTGGAATAATCAATTTGATGTAAAACTATGTGATTTTTGATATAAAGTTATTGAATTGTCACTTGTTTCGATTGCATTGATAAATTTTTACATCATTTATAAAAGAGCGATTTTTTGTTCACTTTTTGTTTTATTTATATTTATTGCAAAGCAATTTATATAAATAAAATACATTAAACTCAACAGTTTGGTGCAAAAGAAAATTCGAATTTTGGTGCATTAGAAAATTCGAATTTTGGTGTACTAGAAAAATCGAATTTTGGTGCAAAAGAAAATTCGACGGATTCATTATCATCTCCATCATCATTATCAACTTCTTCATCATCATTATCATCTCCATCATAATCAACTTCATCATCATTGCATGACAAAGGATATTGAATTTGATCATCATCATCTTCATCAACTTCATCATCATTATCATTATCATTATCATCTTCATTATTATCAACTTCTTCATCAACTTCATCATCATTGCATGACAAAGGATATTGAATTTGATCATCATCATCTTCATCATTATCAACTTCTTCATCATTATCAACTTCATCATCATTATCAACTTCTTCATCATTATCAACTTCATCATCATTGCATGACAAAGGATATTGAATTTGATCATCATTATCATTATCAACTTCATCATCATTATCATTATCATCACAAGAATCATTATCTTCACCATCAGATTGAGCATTCTTAGGGAAGGAGCAACGTAAACAACGACGGTGATGATGAAGATCAACTCCGAAATCACATTCGGGATTATAGCCATAATATATCAAATTCCAGCTATGATAATCGAAAATTAGGACATCTTTGCCATTATCACGCATAATATTTGCTGCGAGTTTATAGTTGCGATTTTGGTGTACAAAATCTGCAACGATTTTCTTTTTAGCTTCAGTATACGATTTATCAATGCAATATTCCAAATGAGTATAGGTCATATTTCCAATGTGTTCCTCACATTTGGATAAGACGTAATCAAAATCATCATTTGTTAGAAACTTTTTAATATCGAGACTAATTAGCGTT
>Ga0206948_1059_pt1 | contig 30249 bp, 25 predicted proteins | sample Alteio_BWOrgHeat_FD_153236 | JGI IMG/M metagenome (GOLD analysis project Ga0206948, IMG submission 153236) | Enriched cells from forest soil in Barre Woods Harvard Forest LTER site, Petersham, Massachusetts, United States -... | ecosystem: Environmental > Terrestrial > Soil > Temperate forest > O... | reverse complement strand
CAAATGGGGGCAGCGCGCCTTTGATAACTTTAAAGTCGTTCCACCAGGAACCGGAATTTGCCATCAGGTTAACCTTGAGTATCTGGCTCAGGTCATCTGGACTAGCGAAAATGATGGCTCAACCTATGCGTATCCTGATACTCTGGTCGGCACTGACAGTCACACTACAATGATAAATGGCCTATCAGTATTAGGATGGGGTGTTGGAGGGATTGAAGCAGAAGCAGCAATGCTTGGGCAGCCAATCAGCATGCTCATACCTGAGGTTATAGGATTTAAAATAACAGGAAAGCTCAAGGAAGGCACTACTGCTACTGACTTAGTGTTAGAGGTAACTCAGATGCTGCGCCAAAAAGGAGTGGTAAATAAATTTGTTGAGTTTTATGGTTCGGGCTTGTCTAACTTGACCCTTGCTGACCGGGCTACAATCGGCAACATGGCGCCCGAATATGGCGCAACTTGTGGCTTCTTCCCAATCGACGATGAAACCCTTAAGTATATGAAATTGAGTGGGCGCTCACAGGAGCAGATAAACTTAGTGAAAAGTTATGCGGAAGAACAAGGCTTATGGCGCAACGATAAGGATGACTTGCAATTTACCGATACATTAAGCCTTGATCTTGCTGAAGTTGGCCCAAGTTTAGCTGGACCAAAACGCCCTCAAGATCGGGTTTTGCTTGCCAATGTTAGTGAGAACTTTCACACTGCCCTGCCCTTGCTCAATAAAGATGCAAATAATGTGAACATAGATTTCAAAATTGCTAACCAAAATTACACCATCAAAAACGGGGATGTTGTGATCGCGGCGATAACCAGCTGTACAAACACTTCAAACCCAACGGTTATGGTAGGGGCTGGCTTGCTGGCACGCAATGCGATTAAACTTGGTTTAAAAGTAAAACCCTGGGTCAAAACTTCACTAGCACCAGGCTCTAAGGTTGTATCAGAATATCTGGAGAAGGCTGGCTTGCAAAAAGATCTCGATGAATTGGGTTTCAATCTGGTCGGGTATGGCTGCACCACTTGCATTGGGAACTCTGGACCGCTGATGGAAGAGATTGAACATACTATAACTGAAAACAACCTTGTAGTAGCCTCCGTGCTTTCCGGAAACAGAAATTTTGAGGGCCGCATTCACCCACTGGTAAGGGCTAATTACCTTGCTTCTCCTCCTTTGAGCGTGGCTTATGCTCTGGCTGGAACAGTTAATATAAATCTCACAACAGATCCTTTGGGAATCGGCAAAGATGGGAAAGAGGTTTTCCTCCGCGATATTTGGCCTAGTAATTCTGATATTGCTGATCTAGTTGCCAGCTGCCTTTCTTCCGATATGTTTACTAAAAAATACTCAGATGTCTATGAAGGAGATGAGGAATGGAAGCAGTTAAAAGTCCCTACCGGTATGAATTATGAATGGGATAAAAACAGCACTTATATTAAGCAGCCACCATACTTTGATGGCATTTCAAAAACGCCGGGTGGTACTAAAGATGTGAAGAATGCCAGTATCCTGGCTATTTTTGGAGATAGCATCACAACTGATCATATCAGCCCTGCAGGTTCCATTTCTCCAACTGGTCCAGCTGCTAAATATCTTAATGATAACCATATAGAGCGCAGGGACTTTAATTCCTATGGCGCACGCCGTGGTAATCATGAGGTAATGATGCGCGGCACCTTTGCTAATGTGCGCATTAAAAACGAAATGGTTGGCAATCAGGAAGGCGGCTTAACCAAGTTTAAAGGTCAGGGAGATGTGATTAGCATTTTCGATGCCGCTATGATGTACCAGAAAGAAAGTATTCCTACAGTAATTTTTGCCGGTAAAGAATACGGCACCGGATCATCTCGGGACTGGGCAGCAAAGGGGCCTAATCTGCTTGGTGTGGAAGCGGTTATCGCTGAGAGCTTTGAGCGGATACATCGCTCAAACCTTGTCGGCATGGGCGTTATTCCTCTTATGTTTGATAATGGCATGACGCGCAAAGACCTAAACCTTGATGGGACCGAGCAGGTTAACATTATCGGTCTTGATCAAATTTCCCCACATAAGAAAATCAAGTGCCAGATATTGAAGGATGGTAAGGTTACCAAGGAGTTTGATACAATTTGCCGAGTGGATACTATCGCTGAAGTTGAATACACCCAACACGGTGGCATTCTGCATTATGTCCTTAGGAAACTTGCGTAAAATAATCAGGTGCTTCAATTAGCAGGAACGGAGTACTATTGATTCCATCACCAGAGATAACTGGCTCATTGCTATTGTCTGTGCTGCTTCCAGAGTATCCAGTCAGGTATGAAAATGTAGTAAGTAAAACTCCAAACCAGATACCGTCTAAAACAGGCATGATTGATAGTTCTTCATTGTTGAACAATCTGATGTAATTTTTAAATAACCCCTCTAGTCCTTCCATATTCGCGGCAACAGCGAAATGGCAAAGTATGTCGTCTTTGTGGCAGAACTTACTGGGACCAGTAGCTTCATATAAAAAGTTATTGATAGCACCCAATGCTAGCTTAGATGGAGTAAGTGAAGTACTTAGTATAGCATATTTGTTTGAGCCACCTATGCCCCCACATATAGCGGCTTTTAGCATATATTGAAAGGAATCATTGCCATCAAGATGGTCTTTTAAATAGTCATTACAATAGAGCCTTTCAGCATATCCAACGGCTGAACCAATAACACATAATATCGGATTCTTCTTTAATATAAGGCACACAGGAAGATTTATATTTATCGCTTTGGCAAAAGCACTAGCAGGTATTGGCAAGGGTTCAGTAATGTGATATTTTGGGTTTTTGATTTCGATAGCAGATATATTCATAAGAACACCTCATATAGAAGTACGGATCAACGTATAACTATACAAATAGATTTCTAGAGAATCAAGCCACAACAATCTAAATATAATATATTTTAATAAAATTTACTCAAAGTTATTGAAAATTAATCAATTCCATAAGATTTATTGCAAAGTAGCGTTTAGGGTCTTGGAGAGAAGCGCAAATAAAAAACAACAGGAGATGTACGCTCCTGTTGTTTTTAATATTTAATTTATTCTTAGTTTAAAGCAACCCCTAGTACACAAGAGATTGTGGTTGCTGGTACTGCATAGGTAGTTGTCGCAGTTAAACATGACTTGGCCGGGCTTGCTGCTATATCTTCAAAGGTTCTAATTCCGCCGGTTTTAGCGCCATTGTAGTTTCCGCTTGTATCTACTGAAGCATCATCAAACTTCTTATCCAAAGTAAAGGCATCTTCTGAAGTTATAGAACCTCCGGTTAATTTATTATTAGCGGCAGTTTTTGCAATAAAGACAGCATTAGTTCTACTATCATTCCAAAGTCCACTAGGGTGAGTCGCCCCACCTGAGCCAATAACAGTATCAGATCCTACACTCATCATATAACCAGTACCGTCAATTTTGCCAGCAGGTACATTTTGCGAAATAACTGGCACTGTTGAAGATGTTGTAGATGGAACCAGAACCATACCCTGGTTCAAGAAACCAGATAAATCCAAGTGTTTCCAGGCAAGCCAGCTTTCATCTATTCCCGAAGCGCTTGCATCTATAAGACCATTTCCGTTTCCGCTACAGCTAACCGATGCCACAGTACAATTAGATGTCCAAAGAGTGTTAGCATAATCTAGGTCACCTGGGGCTTTGAGGTAACGGTTCATAAAGTTGACGTATGCTGCTTCATAGTTGCGTGCGTCGGTTATAATTGAATTTAGTTTACTTTGTCGAATTAGTCCGGTTCCTACTGTAATACCGCCAATAATAATACCTATTACAATAAGAACTATAGCCAGCTCCACCAACGTAAAACCCTGTTGGAGATAGTTATTTTGTTTTGTAGACATAGGCTTACCGCATAATATTTCATTAATATCAGTATATTATGCCTATTTCAAAAAATGCAATATTTTTTTAAGCTATGCTGGCTACAAGATTTTCAATCTCATTAGCAAGGTTATCCACAGTAAGTGAGTTGGCAGATTCCACCATAACTCTAATTAACTTCTCTGTCCCGGATTTACGCACCAAGACCCTGGCATCTTTGTATTTGCTTTGGATACTGAGGATTTGTTTCTGCAAATTCTTGTTGTCTAAGGGATTGTTTTTCTTGAATTTAATATTGCGCAGCAACTGCGGATTCAGATTAAATGGACGTGCAAAATCGCTCACAGGCTTTCCTTTTTTTGCAAGGCATGCAAGCACCTGAAGAGCCGCCACCATTCCATCTCCTGTAGATGAGAAGTCTTCAAGTATTATATGGCCAGATTGCTCTCCACCCAGATTACAATGGTGTTCCTGCATTTTTTCAGAAACATAGCGATCCCCAATAGGCGAACGGTAAGTTTTTAATCCATTGGCTTCTAAGTATTTATCAAGACCAGTGTTTGACATTTGGGTCACAACGACACCATCGCCTCGCAATATCCCCTGTTCTTTCATATGCGTGGCTATCATAGCCGTGACATAATCTCCTGATATAACCTTGCCTTTCTCATCACAAATCACTACTCTGTCCGCATCACCATCAAGTGCGATACCAATATCCGCTCGGGTTTCAATAACTTTCTGAGCAAGCATTTCAGGGAAGGTTGAACCACAATGCTGATTTATATTAAATCCATCTGGCTCGCAACCAATCTTGACTATATCCGCCCCTAATTCCCATAATATAGCAGGTGCTATTTGGTACGCTGCACCATTAGCGCAATCTAATACTATCCTGATACCTGCTAAAGAAAGCCCCTTTGGAAAAGAACGTTTGACGTGTTCTATGTATCGTCCATGTGCATCTTCAAGTCTCTTGGCACGACCGAGCTTATCAGGAGCTACCAGCAAGCTATCTAAGTTACTGTTCAATATTAAATCCTGTAGCTTGTTTTCATATTCATCATTAAGCTTTTGCCCAGTGTTATCAAAAAGTTTCAAGCCATTGTCATGGAATGGATTATGCGATGCCGAGATCATAACACCCATATCAGCCCGAAGTGCCTTGATTAGCATTGGAACAGCAGGAGTGGGGATGGGACCAACTAGGACTACATCTATACCAACCGAGAGAAAGCCTGAAGTAAGGGCGGGCTCTATAAGATAACCTGAAAGCCTTGTATCTTTTGCTATTAGAACTCTATGCCTATATTCATCTTTGGTAAACATGTGGCCTGCTGCCATACCGAATTTCATCGCTATTTCAGCAGTCATGGGGTACTGATTTGCCGTCCCCCTAATTCCATCCGTACCAAAAAGCCTAGAACTCATATTAATATACTATTTCTAAATATAGGTTTCAATTATAGACGTTTTTTCTTAACTAACAAAGAAAAAATTCAGCTTATGCAGCTGTTTCGATCTTAAATAAGTCGTTAAATCTTGAAATATCAAACATTTGTTTAACTTGACCCTTAGGGTTCTTCAATGTCAAAGCCGTCTCAGATTTTTCACATTTATCTCGGGCAAGCAGTAATATTCCTAACGCTGCCGAATCGATAAATTCAACTCCGGAAAGATCAATAACAACCCTCTTGAAAGAACGGCCGGCAATTTGATCAAATATATTAGCAAATACTTTATTGTCAGCAAATGTGAATTTTCCATTTAATGACAGTTCAAGTGCGTCGCCATTTTTAATTGCATTGTGATCCATAGTCTCACCTTAGAAATTATATATACATATAAGTTAGAACACTTAATTAGTATATTCAAGCAAATGAATTTATCCAAGTTAACTTTTTAGAAAAAGACCTGTACTACCTGGAGTATTTGAGCCTTACTCTCAATAGAAGTAGGGATATTAGACAACATAAGATAATCACAACTGTTAAAACCGATAGGGCATTGATAAATTGTTCTGTCGAATAGTGTCTAATTCCTTCTTTATATACACCATCCCATTGAGCATCAAGAGATGTACCAATAAGTTGTTGCACCACAGCTCCACCCAACATATTCAGAGTATTTACAACACCGATCACTTCACCTGAGTTCAAGCTCTTTGAGAAACTTAAAGCTCCTGTAAAGCACATCATCTCCGCACCGCAGAAAAAGCCTAAGGTAAAGAGCAGAAGTTCAAGAGTGATTTTATCGACTGCAGGCATATATACTATAATACAGAAGAGTAAAAGCACCATAAACCCACAGAACACAATGGCCTGATTGATTTTATTAAGCTTTTCAGCAATCCAAGGCATTATCATACAACCTGCCGTAAGTCCTATGTACATCCACATATTGCTAACAGCAGCAGCATCATTTGCAAGCCCAAATTTCTGCTCCATAAATGCAGGCCCCCAGAGATCAGCTATAGCTGATAGTGGGGTATAAAGCCCAATAGCAACGATCGCATAGATCATGATATTCTTGGACATTATTATTTCCTTTAAAGATAGTAGTATTTCAGGCATGGTTTTGCGATTGAGATTAGCAATTGGATCTAGGTGAGCGCTTCGTACAAAAGTCGCAACTAAAACAAAAACCATAGCACCAATACCAGCGCTTAGAGCCATTAAATCATGCCATTCAACATAGTTCTCCAGCAATTCCAGGGATTTAGCGGAGGTCAAAGCGCCTACCGTTCCCAGAGCCAGAGTCATACCCATCAAGAAGCCCCGACTGCCTGGGGGGAAATGGTCTGCAATATACTTTAGAGAACACATGAATGCAGATGCTGAGCCGATTCCTATAAGGAGGCGAGCAAACTGTGCGACCCAGAAATGCTGCGTTAATCCAAAAAGAAGCGAACCAATAATGCAGATGGTAATAGAGTACATGCTCATCTTTTTAACACCTATGCGGTCTGCAATGACCCCAAGCGGTATTTGAAGAAGAGAATATCCCAGAAGATACAGCGAGCCTAATGTAGCAAACTCTTCGGCTGTAGCTTTATAAGCCGCCCTAATTTCTTTCTCTAGAACACCGGGCGAAACCCGTAGAACATAAACATAAAAATAAAACAGGGCAATAGCGAACCAGGCAAGATAGGCCTCTCTTATCACTTTATTACGAAATAGTTTCTGGATATTCATATAAGCAAGATATATATTTTACCACTAAGACCGGTTATACTAAATTAAATCTTCTCCAAGGTCAACCAAAGATCATTGCAATGCACATAATAGTTGCAAACCTCGAGAATTTACTATATAATGCATATTATTGAATTATATAGAGTTTTTTACAATGGCTTTGCCAAATTTCGGCTATTTATGCTCTACAGCATTAAATTATTCCGCCTCTTATTTTATACCAAACCTGCATGGTTTATATAGCCTAACGTCCATTCCAAGCGCATTTAAGCATAGAACAAGCATTGGTGGTTTTATACTGAGTGCACTACGGTCAGCTGGAGCCGGCTATCTAGGATGGGGATTGAGTCGCCTTTTAGCCACCAACGCATTTGTAGGTACGGCAGTTGCTTATGAAGTACTTTGTATGGGGCAGCACTTCCTGCAAACTCGAGAAGCGATCGCAAACCATCGGGGGGCGGCAAATATTATTAAGCCATTATTCAATTTCGCTAATAATAGCCTCAGTATTTATAGCGTTTTCAATCTATTATCCCAACCTAAATTAGCTATAGCGGGCACAATTGATGAAATAGCTCTTTTCAACCCAGGTAAGCTCATATTAAACCTTGACGCCAATTCGCCATTCACCTGGACAAAAACTCAAAATATGGCATCGATCTTTAATCCTACAATGCTACCATATGCCTTAGCTGCACTTTCAGTTATCTATCGCGGCTATTTTAGCTATAAGGCGGCTAACGAATTACAAAGAAGACAAAATCTTGTTCTTGGTTTCGCAGAGAGAGACAAAGTAGGCTATAAAAGCTTGTTTTTACATACTGTGCTTCCTTGTGCCATTGATTTTGCAATTATCGATTCCATGTATGGGTTAAACTATTTAGCGGCATCAACGGTATTAACTTCTATTGTCTCTCAAGCGTCAAATTTACCAATAGTTAAGTTTTTAACAATTACTAATAGTTATGCAGCAATTTCGCTTGTTTTCCCTCTATTTATTATGAACATGGCGTACAAAAGACACAAGGGCGAGCAGAGCATTGTGAATAATATTGCTGACACAACAATGGCTTTAAGTATGGCAGCTGCTGGTATATTTGTCTTTACTTCTGGAGTTACTGCGCCCGGACTTATGCTAGCTTCGGTGTCAGGCCTATATTTGCTGAAGCGTGGGAATGGCTTTGTAAGTGACGCTACTGACTCAGCATTGGCTTCTGCTATGGCAACTGTTGGCTTAGTGGCATTTTCTTCTGGAATCATTACATCCGGTATGATACTAGGATCTGTCTCTGCTTTATATTTCTTGCCGTCTGGCTTTATATATGGAGTGGGCAATAGGGTTGGAATTTCATCTTATATCGACCTGCTAATACCAGATTTTGTTAAGAATATTGCAAGTCCTGACTTTAGCTTCCGTAAGCAAATGTCTAAGCTGGATGATACTCCCGGCACCCCTATATTCTCCATTAACTCTGAACTTCGAGCACTGCGTAATAGAAACTATTATGGTCTACCTAATTTGACGAGTTTTGAAAAAGATATCGTGTGGTCATGTATGAAAGCCACCCCTGCAACGGTTGAAACTATGAATGAAAAACTAGCAAGGGCGTTTGGTGCTGCACAAAAAATATATTTAAATGCTCCGGCTAAAACTCCCGAAGTTCTTACTAAAGCAATTGCAGTGGCCGTTTATTTGGCTACTGACCCACTTACTCGTGATACAACTCAGGCTATCGCAGCTGTTTCGAATGTTATTAGAAACCCAAAACAATCACTTGATGCCTTGTTAGTCACTCAAGGACAACCGCTTAGTTTTCCACTGAAGGTTGCTATTCTTTGTGCCAACCTCCTAAAGGCTGATAACCTTGATACAGCATTACGAGCTGAAATGGGCAGACAGCAATATGGTGGGGCTGTTGCTAATGAGAATCTAACAGCTGGGTTCGCTAGTCCTGCTGACTTTACTGCTTTCAAAACCAATATGGATCGACATTTTGATGCGGTTAGTGGGCATGATTTTGCCCGCCCCGAGCTTCCTGATAGTTTTCAGCGCTAATGGTTTTTTGAATGTGGTGTATGGAGCCAGTCGCTGCATGCATAATAAGCGAATTGCTTGCAATTGAAGTGCTATCATTGTTGAATTTAACCCCTTTGAGCAGCCAGCCATCGGTCACACCAGTTGCTGAAAATATAGCATCTGATTTAACCATGTCATTGATGTTATATTTAAAATCCAGGTCAGTAATTCCAAGTTTACGCGCCCTCTCCTTCTCTGATGCGTCTTTATAAACCAGGCGGCATTGCATGGTTCCGCCCAGGCACTTGAGCGCAGCCGCAGCCAGAACTCCTTCTGGAGCCCCACCAATCCCCAGGTAGAGATCGATCTTAGTTTCAGGCAGACAAGTAGCAATGGCAGCGGTTACATCGCCATCAGTGATGAATTGTACCCGAGCACCAGCCTCTCTTACCTTTGCCACCAGCTCATCGTGACGAGGGCGCTTGAGGATACATACTCTCAGGTCACTTACCAGACATCCTTTAGCTTTTGCCAGGTTCTTCAGGTTCTGAGTCAAAGTGTTGTCTAAATCTACAACTCCTTTTAGTCCAGGCCCAACTGCAATTTTATCCATGTATATATCCGGCGCATGCAGCAAGGTGCCCCGTGGTGCAATAGCCATAACCGAAATCGAATTTGGCATAGCATGCGCGCATAGGGTTGTACCTTCAAGCGGATCAACAGCAATATCCACCTGGGTATGGTTTTTATTCATGCCTACCCTTTCACCGATATAGAGCATGGGGGCTTCATCGCGTTCACCCTCGCCTATCACCACAGTCCCATCTATTGCCACATGATGAAAGCGATCCCTCATAGCAGTTACCGCCGCCTGATCAGCTTCTTTCTCCTGCCCCTTACCAATCCAGTGATGGCACGCGACCGCAGCAGATTCTGTTAAAGACTCCGCATCGAGAATGACACTTTGTGGTAATACACCTTCGTTGAGTTTGGTCTTTTTTACATTAGCTGGTGTGGTTTTCATAATTGCCCCTTGATAAATTTGCTTGCCAAATATACTTTTGACTTTAATGATGTCAAAAAACTAATGGTAAGTAAACACTAATGCAACACCCATTGATATCGGCCTCAATTCTAGCAGCAGATTTTTCTAATCTCAGTAAGGAAATCAACGCTGTGCAAACCGCTGGCGCTGATATGATCCACCTTGATATAATGGATGGCTGTTTTGTGCCTAATATTACTTTTGGTTGCGATTTGATAAAATCAATCAGGAAGTGTACTCAACTACCTTTTGATACCCACCTGATGATAAGTCATCCGGAAAACCATATAGAGGCATTTGCCAAAGCAGGTGCCGATATTATTACCATTCATGCAGAGGCAACTGTGCATTTAGATCGTGCCATAAATCAAATACATGCTTTGGGCAAAAAGGCCGGACTAGCCTTGAACCCCACTACTCACGAAAATGTCCTAAACTATATAATTGATAAGCTTGATTACATATTGATTATGACAGTAAATCCAGGGTACTATGGGCAAGCCTTTATGGAAAAGCAACTGATCAAAGTGGCTAATATTAGGAAGATTATTGATAACAAAAAGTTGGATACAATGCTTGCTGTTGATGGGGGCTTGCAGCCTGAGAATTCCAAAAAAGCAGTAGCAGCTGGCGCCAATGTGATAGTTGCGGCCAAGGCTATATTTGGTAGCAGTAATTATGCGAAAGCTATAAAGGATTTAAGGTGATCAGAGGTCAGAGTTTTAAGAATTACATCGCGATTGCAATCGATATAGCATCTGTGGCTTTAGCTTTTTTGGTTGGCATGTGGCTTAGGCTTGGCGATGACATTTTAAATTACCCCATACAGAGTCTAGTTGGCCAGACCATCATATTTGCTGGGGTCGCAACCCTAACCAATATTTTCTTTAATATTTACCGGGGAGTATGGCGGTATTTTAATTATATCTACCTTCTTGATATCATTAAAGCTGCAAGCATAGCTATACTTCTTTTCCTCCTTGCTACGTTTATAGTGCATAGATTGGAAGATCTTCCAAGATCTGTAATCGTGATCGACTGGTTTTTACTCATAACTTTTATATCTTTGCCTCGCGCTTTATACCGCATTTATCATGACAAGTCTTTGCGCTATATTTTTTCGGCCAGCGATACAACCAGGTCACCTATTATTATTGTTGGTTTGGGTTCCAGCACTGAGTTTTTTATATCCGAACTCAACCGACTCAATAACGCGAGTTACAAGGTGGTTGGGATTATAGATACTAAGCAAAACATTGGGCGAAGGGTTTACAATATCCCAATCCTTGGTGATCTGGAAGACATTGAGAAAGTGGTCAACAAGCTAACCAAAAAAAAGAAACGGCCTACCCGTCTGCTAGTAAGCTCGGAATTTTACCTTGGTGGTAAGCTCCAGAAACTCTTGAAGATTGCAGACAAGCTATCCATTCCGGTCTCTCGCATTCCCAAAGTTACTGAACTGCATCATAATCCTACCGGAAATATTCCCATGCAACCTATTCCATTGGAAGATCTCCTTAAGCGTTCACAACGGGTTTTAGATAAAGACAGCATCCAAAGCATGATCAAGGGCAAGAATGTTCTGATAACCGGAGCCGGTGGTTCTATCGGGTCAGAAATCGTCCGCCAGGTGGTTGAGTTTGCACCGGCTAAGATATGCTTAATGGATAACTCCGAATTCCTACTTTATGAAATTGAACAGGAATGCTGTTATAAATTTCCCCATATAAAAAAGCAGGTAACCCTTGGCGATATTAGAAACCGGCAAGTCGTTGAAAAGATTTTTACCGCATTCAAGCCGGATATTGTGTTCCATGCAGCAGCCCTTAAGCATGTTCCCTTGCTGGAGGCGCATAAAATTGAAGCGATTGAAACCAATATATTTGGCACCAAGAATATCATTGATGCAGCACTAACAGCTAATGTTGAAAGGTTCGTGATGATCTCCACCGACAAAGCCGTTGACCCAAGCAGCTTCATGGGGGCTACTAAAAAATTTGCTGAGCTTTATTGCCAGGCGCAAACCCCCAAGAAAACTAAAATCAGCATTGTGCGGTTTGGCAATGTTCTAGGCTCTAACGGCTCTGTAGTACCGCTGTTTGAAAAGCAGATAGCAGGCGGTGGACCATTAACAGTAACCCATGCCGACGCGACCCGCTTCTTCATGACCATTAGGGAAGCCGTTGGCTTGGTGCTTCAGGCTTCAGCCTTTCAACACAGTAGCCATAACGCTCGCGTTTATGTATTGGATATGGGTAAGCCGGTTAAAATCCTGGATTTGGCCACTCATATGATAATGCTGGCGGGGCTAAAACCCAACATCGATATTAAGATCAATATCATTGGTCTAAGGCCGGGCGAGAAGCTCCACGAGATTCTGGTCACCGAACACGAGGCGCTTGCTTCTACTGAGTGCAGCGAGATCTTCCTGGCGAACCCAAAAGCCAAAAGACTGGGCACAATAACTGCAGCTTTAAATAAGCTCAGCAAAACCTGCGCTAGCAGGGATGAGAAGCTCGCTCATAAGGTTATTAATGGGGTGGTTAAGTGAGATTACATTACTAGAGTTCTCTAATAGAGTTCTCGAACTGTATCCGTCCCATATATGAATTTACGAAAGAACTTTGAGCTTCCTTTCTCCAGTCTATAATTTGAATTCCTAAAGGCTCGCAGGTTTCATGAGCTTGTGGTGAAAAAGAGCTGCTTTGCACCTTTTGGATTTCATCGCTATCATACCTATAACCCATGATTATAGGTGCTATTTTATCAATTGTAAAAATACCAGTCAGCCTTACAAACAAGTCAATTGCATAAAATGCATCTATTTTGCCTAACCTCTTAGCAAGAATGCCCGGGGTATATATGTCTTTTGCATACTCAGCTTCTGCTGATTTATCTTCTAACTTAGGCTTTTCTTTTAATTGCGTTCCAATTGTTTGCCGCGCTGTAGAACATAAATATTCTACTAAGTTCTGATCGAACAGTATAATGGTATGCAAAATACAACCACCCTCCATGCTATTCTTTATGATGGCCCCAATATTGAGGAATACCATAGCTATTTGATGAAACTCAGGATGTGTTATCGAAAGTTCATCCCATAACTTATAGAAGCTAGAAGATACAGTTACTTTACTTCGCTGTTTTGCAAGTTTATATACTTCTTTTGTTGTAGCGCATTCAAAGAGATATCGCGCATAACTCAGTCCCCATCTCTCATAGCAAACCTTGGCTGTATTTTGCAGTAAAAAAATGGATTCGCTACTGTTGCTTCTAAATCTGACTGATTGATTAAAGGCATTCCATAATACTTTAGGACACTCAAATTCATGTTTTTCGGCAATGCTTATGTATGCTGTTAACAACCTTGAGCTTACTGATTCCCGGTACATACGCTCAAACGTAGAGTAATTTGAAACATCCACAGCTTTTTCAAAATTCTTCTCGCCAGTAAATGTTACTGTTACAGTAGCTGGCATCATACGGCGATTAAGTATAGCTCCGTGATCCATTAGCTCAAGAGCACACCCCTCATTATTATTGATAACAGCATGGTATACTAACGGTAAAGTGCGATCATCAATACAATATACGAAGCTATTGGGCTGCCCTCCTCTATCCAAAAATAATCTAGTTGCCGCTACATTTTGTGTAACAACAGCATAAACTATCAGACTTTGGTAAATAGTTTTAACTACTTTTTCAGAACGTTTTTCCTCCGACAAAATGATTGCCGTTGCTCTATATGGGCAGCTTGCAAGGAATTGGTGACATCTTTGAGTTGTCTCCGGCGAATCAATAGGACCTGCATAATCAAAAGGCATAGGATAATTTATTAAATCCTTACCATCACCGTCACTAATGAGATGAAAGTTATCTATAATATAACTTAAAGTTGTGAGATCTCTTTGAATTTCATCAGCAGTTTTTCTATGATCATTTTCATCCACTACACCCAAAAGAACCATACACAAATGATATAAAACATCTATATCCCAAGAGATACTTTTCAAACTTAAAGCATTATGAGCTGCATCATTTAGTCTGCTTAGAACGTATCTACGAAATTCATTAATTACATTTGATGAGAGCGATGCAGAGACAGGCGAGGAAGATGATGCTGTTGATACTGCTGAAGAGGCTGCAGAAGAAGATGATGATGAAGATGAAGAGCCAGAAGCCGGAGAGTCCAAAGCCGGATATTCTGGCAGCTCAGCTTGTACATGCACAGATAAAGGAGCATAGCGCGAGCCGGTTTCAGCTTCAGGTGGTCTTTTAGATTCAGCATCTTCTCTTAAAGCTTTAATTTGTGTGTCAAAATCCTGGCTATGGTTGTTATAAACCCCGGTATACCTTCTTACTAAATCATCTGGGTCATCAGCTCCTTGCTCAAACATAATAGACTTGTGAGCCATCTTATTTCTCGTTCTTCTCACTGAATCAACCCTAACAAGGAAAGCACTCATATCGCTTGGGCAGACATAGTAAGCCTGACGGAGATTTTCCCCGATAAACTGTCTGGCTAAAATCACCAGTGATTGCATAGGAAGTGAATTATTTATATTGCCTGCAATTGATAGACAATGGTTTGTCACTAACATAACTTCTTGGCAATTTGAAAACAGATCTAATGGGGAATTATTATCTGTACGCTGGCCTGCTGTATATACGAATCCACTTGATCTATGAAGCAAGGCACCCTTATCCTTAACAGGATCTGTTATTAGCTTTCTCAGAGATGCAGGTATATTAAACTCATCAACCACAGTGATTAACGCTGTATAAGTCTCACGAGCTTCCTCCATGATATTATTTGCAGCATCAGTGTTAAAATTAGCATGCAGATCATAAAAGCTCTTATAGTGCGCTACTGTTGACCGCAGGGTAAAGCTCTTAGATTTGCTATGTTGGCTTTCGCCATATATTGCACCCAAATCTTTGTACTGCTTTCGGGTTTCATAAGGAATGTTCTCCAGTGCTGCTCCAAGATTCTGATAATGCAGGTGAATTAAAGCCAGGATATCTAAGTTCCCATCATGCTTATATTGAGGTATAGCCTGCATTAACACTTCGGCATTCATGATAGCATTGCTTATATTGCGCAATGCATACTCATCTATAGGAGAAAGGCTGGAAAGCCCAAAAATTCCTGAATAAATTCTATCGTACTTAGAGCGCATAAGATCGTTTATTATTTAATATTTCACCAAGAATTATAGCGAAATATCGCGTTGCAGTCAATAAATACCATACATTAACAACCTATTAACTTTTATGTGCAAAAATTAATCATGATGGAGTTTTTAAAGGCATTTAGTGAGCAAAGATAAAATTGGCAAATTTGAGAATTATAAGCTGTTTGCGAAAAAGCCATCTGGGCATCAGGAAGGGGGGGTTTACAAGCTAAGACCTGAGTTTGTGATGCCCGGAGAAGATCCAGATACACTGTACTTTGTAAAGAAAATGGATCTAGAAGAGACAGTAAGTGAGTATGTTGGCAGCAATATTGCAAGGTTATTGCTCGGGGAATCTGCTCCTCAAGTGCAGTTACTTCGGGATCAAACTGGAAAGGTTTACACAGCTTCACGAGCAATAGAGAACTTTAAAACCGCGAAGGAACACATATCGGATGCTGGGATACCACAAGACTGTTGGCCTAATGGGTGCATTATAGATGAAAATGGGGATATGCTTTCCGTGCAATCCTATATGCTTGGCTGGGTTGAGTACAATCAACCTAAAGTACAAAGATTCAAAGACGCTGAAAAAATAAGCCTAACAGCTAGATTTCTTGAGCATGGTGACATGCATATGGCGAACCTCGGCGTTAGACAAAAAGAGAATGTGCAAATAGCTGCAGTTATCGATTTCAGCTGGAGCTTAGGTGATAAAGTGGAATTAAAACCCTATGAACTACCTCCAGGTAGCAATGATAAAGTCATAGGCACGTTTGAAGCGATATTAGAGAGAAAAAAAGAGATTATAGCACTGGCCGAAATGTTATTAGCTAAGGCCAAAGAAGTCTATAGCGCTTCTGAAATACAAGCATTGGGAACCAAGAATATGCTTCTAAGGAAGTTATCAGCCATAGAACGAGAAGTAACCCTTACGCGCCTTACCAGCGCCTTAGATAAGGAGCATATCTTTTTAATAAAGAAATTTAGCAAGGGTATTAAAGACGTTTCTATTTTCAAAGACGTTAACGAACATACAATAAATAACCTGATCAACTCAATAATCAAAAGCGGGAATAAGGTTCTATTTATCAAAATGTTACCTTATATTGAGACGACATCATCTGCGATGAAAAAAGCTTTTGAGTCAGCTGTAGTAAATAATAAGATACCAGTATTTAACAAGCTTCTACCGCTAATTGGCGAGGATACAGGAGCGATGGAAAAGGCTTTGGCTGAAGCGGTTAAACATAAAAGGGTTGAGATGTTCGACGCAATGCTAACTTATATGTCGTCGGATCCGTTTGCAATTGAGCAGGCCTTTATAGCGACAGTAAGAATTAACAGGAAGGCTATGTTTGACAAAATACTTCCCTACATAAGGCCAGATTCCGATGGAATGCAACAAGCAATACTCGAAGCAGTTAAAAGCGATAGAACTGAAATGCTTGGTAAAATGCTTACTGATAGCGAGTCAATTTCATTAGTATTAGACAGTGTTGTTGAATTGGCAATTAAAAGCCACAAGCTTAATAATCCAACGTTTAGGAGATTGTTGATCGATGCAGTTACAAAGGCTGGAAAGCTAGAGATGCTAGACACAATTCATAAAAATAGTGCAATCGATATTCTTGTATATTCGCCAACTCCGCTTACAGAACCAGCAGGTACAGCTACTATACCACATCTGATCGGAGACCAAAATGCAAAAGTTCCTAAGTTGCCAGCAGGGCCTGAACCAGTAACAGTGCAAAGTCATGATGCTGGCTTTACGCCCAGATATCCTGATCTAAATAGCACATTAATGTTGGCACAACTTTTGTTGGGGCTTAAAACCCATAGTGCACCAGCAAAAGTTGAAATGCCACCATTTATCGAACAACCCGCCAGGCAAAATGAGCCAACCGAGAATTTACCATCAACAATTCTAACTGGAGCAGACCTGGCTTTTACAGAGCCTCCTAAAACCAAACAAAAAGGCAAATCCATTAAACCTAAAAAGAAAGACAGATTCCATGATACTACCCCAGGCGGAGAATTCACCAGACAGTAACTTAGTTAGGCCGCATTCCAATCCGGTTTATTGATGAATTATCTTTTGTGAATTCATCTTCTTCAGACCAGATAATTGGCACCAGCTTTCTTTCGAGAGCATGCTTTAAAACCTCATCCACAGTTTCTACGGCGACCAGTTCAATCCCTTCTTTGACGTTATCAGGAATCTCTTCAAGATCCTTATAGTTGTCTTTTGGTATAAGAACTTTTTTAACACCACCACGCAAGGCTGCCAGAAGCTTTTCCTTTAGACCTCCAATAGGGAGCACACGCCCGCGCAATGTCACCTCACCAGTCATAGCTATGTCCTTACGCACAGGAATTCCAGTTAGCGCCGAAACAATTGAGGTACACATAGCAATCCCGGCCGATGGCCCATCCTTAGGAGTAGCGCCTTCCGGAACATGTACGTGAATATCCTTATTTTTAAAGATCGAAGGTTTTATGCCATAATCAGTGGCTCTGGATCTAATATAACTTAAAGCAGCCTGCACTGATTCTTTCATAACTTCACCAAGCTTTCCAGTGATCTTAACTTCCCCACCTTTGCCATAAAGCACTACAGCTTCAATTGCCAACAAATCGCCACCCACTTCTGAATAAGCGAGACCAGTAGTTATACCTACAAGGTTATTAGGCTCAACTTCACCAAAATTGTATTTACGCACACCAAGATACTTTTCAATCTGCTTGGCTGTAATTTTAATTTTCGTTTTTTTATTTAGCATTATTTCCTTAATAGCTTTGCGGGCAAGCTTGGCAATATTGCGATCCATATTTCTCATACCGGCTTCACGCGTATAATACCTGATAATCTCAACAACAGCATCCCGCGTAATAACCAGCTCTCTCGGCTTAATTCCATGAGCTTCTATTTGTTTAGGAATGAGGTACTTCTCAGTTATGGCAATTTTCTCTTCCTCGGTATATCCGGAAAGTCTGATGATTTCCATCCTGTCCATAAGTGGCCTTGGAATACCTTCAAAGCTATTTGCAGTAGCAACAAACATAACCTGCGACAAATCATAGTCGAGTTCAAGATAGTGATCATTGAAAATATGATTTTGTTCAGGGTCTAGGACTTCAAGCATAGCTGAAGCTGGATCTCCCCGGTAATCAAAACTCATTTTATCGATCTCATCCAAAAGCATAACCGGGTTGCTTTTTTTAGATTTGCGAATTGCCTGCAGAATTTTTCCAGGCATTGAGCCTATATAAGTGCGCCTATGTCCTTTGATTTCAGCTTCGTCTCTTAGTCCACCCAGTGAGACTTTAACAAATTCTCGGCCAGTGGAGGCAGCAATTGATTTTGCCAAAGAGGTTTTACCAACCCCTGGGGGACCAATCAAGCAAATAATTGGACTCTTGAGTTTGTTAGTCCTCAGGTTTACCGCCAGATACTCCAGGATTCTCTCCTTAATTTTTTCCAGGCCAAAATGATCGCGATCAAGTACCGCTTCGGCTTTTTTAATATTCTTATTGAGTTTGCTATATTCTTGCCAGGGCAAATTGATAACCCAATCCAGATAATTCCTAACTATAGCTGCCTCAGAAGACATAGGATTCATGAACTTTAGTTTCTTCAACTCACTTTCTGATCGCTCTTTCGCCTCGGCAGAGAGTTTTAATGCCGCAATCTTTTGCGCTAGTCGAGTAACTTCTTCCTTATAGTCTTCCTCACCTAATTCTCTATGAATTGCTTTTAACTGCTCATTAAGATAATAATCCTTTTGGTTTTTCTCAATTTGGGTTCTAACACGGGTGCGAATTTTCTGTTCAGTATTCATCATCTCAATTTCGAGCTGAATAAATCCTATAATCTTTTCCAGTTTTTTGGATACACTTGTGCTTTCCAAAAGCTCTTGTTTGTTTGCCACTTTTAAAAAGAGGTGAGCACTGATAACATCTGCAAATTTAGATATATCGGAAACACTATTAAGGCTGCCAATAACATCTGGATTAATTTTGGTATTGAGCTGCGCATAGTGATAAAATTGTTCCATAACCGAGCGGCGAAGCATGCTGATTTCATCTTCAGTGACTTCAATTGCATCATGGATAGGCCTGACGAAAGCCTTAAGTACACCGTTCGTTGAATCATATTTTGCCACCTGAACTCTTTGTTGGCCTTCAACAAGAATTTTCAAAGTATTATCCTGCAGCGTAATTACCTGAAGTATACCACCCACAACCCCTACCTTATATAACTCATCGGGTTTTGGATCCTCATTGTTTGAGCTTTTCTGGGCAACAAGCATCATGCGATTACCAACAGCAGCAGCCAGTTCCAATGCTTTTACAGATTTTTGCCTGCCAACAAACAGCGGAACAATCATGCCAGGGAAAACCACCAAATCGCGTAAAGGCAGAACTGGGTATGGTTCCGGGTCAAATCTTAATACTCTTGCCATGGCTTAACTCATTTTGTTTAATATATATATAGTAGCACTATTCAAAAAAACAACCCCTAGCACTTTTGATTTTAACATAATTGTGTATTTCTCAGGTAGTTAGCTTGTGGTTCCCTTAGTATTTTAAGTAGATTGTGCATAAAAGTGTGCTACCTTAATATAAGCACTAGTGATTTAGCGGGGGTTATATGGCCGATGATAGAGATTCTGCTGCTCTAAAAGAAGCAGCGCAGAAAGAGGTAGAGAAGCAGGTCGGAGAACTTAAGCTCTCGACAGAAGACGTGCAAAAGCTTATGAGCAGATTGCCTGATGTAGATTTAATCATGAAAGAAGTTACTGAGAAACTTCGCAGCATGCCTAGCCAGGATGCGGTTGTTGCTGAAAGCAGCGCGGAAGTTGGCGGTTTAGCTGTATATGTAGATGATTTACCTAGTTTTGATGTAAATGATCCAGATATTGAAGTTGAGATAATAAATGGCAAAAAGCACTATCGCATGCGCTTGGAGCCATTTATAGAACTTGCCCAGGCAGAAGAGAGTAGGCGGGCGGATAAGGAAAGCAAAGTACTTGTTGAAGAAGTTATGGATACGGTACTAGGGAGTGCAACACCAGACGAAAGTTCCGCCAACAAGCCTAAAGAACCGCATCACAAAGAAGAAAAACCAAAGTTCGTTGACTTAGTAAAAGATGAGTCGCGCCCCAAGGGAAATTTCCCCCGTCCACCAATTCCTGGCCATTCAAATTAATCTCTAAGCCAGGTTAATAGGCCCACTTGGACGGCCATGGATGAATTGGTCAACATAAGTATTTCCAGAATCATCAAGGTCTTTGCCCTCACCTTGCCAGATAAACTTCCCATCGTAAATCATGGCAATATTATCAGCAACGCGGCGCGCGCAATTCATATCGTGAGTGATAGTAATTGTTGTGGCCCCTAGCTCATGTGAGCATTTGGAGATCAGTTCACTGATTACTCCAGACATGATTGGATCTAACCCTGCGGTAGGTTCATCAAAAAAGATAATATCGGGGTCAGTAGCAATAGCACGCGCAAGGGCTACACGTTTTTGCATCCCTCCAGAAAGTTCAGCTGGAAAAAGCTCAGCAACCTCAGATCCCAAACCCACAAGCTGCAATTTTTTGATTGCTTTGGCTTTAGCTTCGGGCTTGTTCATTTGCTTCTGGTGCAGCTGTGTAAAGACAATATTCTGCCAGACTGAAAGGCTATCAAAAAGCGCGCCACCCTGAAATAAAACACCGTATCTGCTAATGAGATCCTCGCGTTTAGACAGTGGCAAAAAGGTAATATCCTTACCTTCAATAAACACTTCACTTCCCTTGTCAGGCATTATTAGACCAATAATAGACTTTATTAGAACGCTTTTGCCAGTGCCCGAACCTCCGACAATTACAAAAGATTTACCGGTTTCCACATCGAAGTCAATACCCTCCAGAACCTTCTTATTACCAAAGGTTTTTCGCATATTCCGAACTTGAATTTTACTTTTTGCCACCCTGCTCTCTTACCAAGATTATCAATCGCCAAACTTATAATACATTAGAATAACCAGTAATTCTTCTTAATTTTAGCTTTTGCATACCTGCCTGCCTCATTAAATACGCAGACCACTTCGTTGCCATGCCTTAAAGTAAAGCGATCAGCCACCCTTTCAACAACTAAGTAATTGTTATCTATACGGAAGTTAATCAAGCTCTCCTTATTTTCTGAGTCAACTAAAAAGACAGCAGGCAGCTCGGCATTTATATCCGGGAACTTCATATAAGTAAATTCGCCATCATCAAAGATCATTAGAGGCTCAGTTACTCCTGATTCGCCTGTGCTTATCGTGTATTTAAAATTGTATTTTTCAGGGTGGCTCATATCAGGGCCGCTGGCACTGCTGAGTTGCGATACACCCGCAGCAGTAGTAGTAGAGCTGTTATTAATACCTGAAAATTGATCTGGATACACGAATTTTACAACAAAATTAAGGTTATCATCATTGACGCTGGTCGCCTCTTCCGCATGCATTTCAAAGAAATACATACGTTTATTAGTAATCACCGTCATATTGGTCGTAGCATTATCTTCGACAGGCTTGAGAAAGATTCTATTACCAGCTGGCACGATCAGCCAAGGAGTTGGTGTTCCCATAGAAATAGTTTCGATTTCTTCGTCTTGAGCAAATTCAATTATGGATTGGAATTCATAATGACCAACAAATTTAAATACTGTGTTAGGTGTATAATTTATAATTTTAATTCTGTTTTCACCTCCAATAGGTCTTGGAATAGCGCTAGCTACCACCAATAGTGGCATAACAATCAAAAACAAAACAACAATGATTCTTAACATGACTTTATACTGTATGAATTAGCTATTTTACTTATCCCACATCATAAAAATATTTACAACTTAATAGTTTTGTAATCTGTAACAAGGAACGATAAATTATGTTTCTTCTCCATTACTTTGGAAATATCGCTAAGCCGATAAGACATAATCGCTTTCCATTCAGTTACCGTGCTATCACCCTTTTGGTTTTTTACTTCAGCCTTATAATATACTTCAGCTTCATTATTACTACCAAACACAACATTGGTAATTTCAATTTCTCTGGTCGTTTTATTTTTATATAGCACTAATGGGCTTAGTGGGTTGGATTCCGGATCAACATAATCCATATAATGCCTAAATACTTTGCGGGAAGACAACGCCTGTATCTTTTTGGTTAATATGTCTTTTTGCTCGCCCAGCTGGTCTTTATAATTATAGTTTTCGCGGAACTCAACGTACTTTTTGAGAAGATATCTAGATACCGAGGTACTTATTGGCTCTTTTTCTTTGGCCAAAGGCTTTATAAAGGGAAAATACTTGGTTTCATCATAGGCAAATATAGGAAAGGGAAATTGCTTGCTTACAACATTCAGCCTGTATGAATATAGCATTCCCAAAACCGCCAGCGTTAACGCGACAATAATCACAAGTGTGAACGCCCGTACAGGATAGAGACCTAGGTATTTCGAAGCATACCATTCATGGCCATCCTTATAATATTGACCACTTTCAATATACTTAGCAATAATATGATCCGACTCTTTTAGCACATGAATATCAAAATCAATCTATATTATTAAGTTTATATTTAATTATATCTATATGTAAAGTAGATACCATAATCATTTAAATGTTCTTAGTTGTAAGTCTATCAACTATAGTTGCGGATTAATAAAAATAATGTATTATCAGCGCAAGCTATTGTGCTGATTTAATTATTAGGTGATAGCCTATGCACATGTTGTTTATCGATGAAAGTGGCAACCCATCATCTCCTGGTAAATCAGGGCCTAAGAATTTTGTGCTCGGAGGCCTTATAATCCCCGAAGAGATTTGGCCCAAGCTATCTGGCGACCTAAAACGATTAAAAGAGACATATAAGATAACTGGCGAAATCAAATGGCGTTACTTTATTCCTAACAATAAAAAACCTGAAAACAGCCTACTCCATCTCGATATTGAGGAGCGTAATGAACTCCGCTTCAAACTGTTTAAAACTGTAGCAAGTTATAAGTCTATAAGCTTATTAGAACATCTCGATATGGAAAAATAGAGGGATATGGACTTATATATATTCCAATTAAGAGCAACATAACTTAGGGATAACAGAAAAGAGACGCCGGGTCGGAAGTCTCCCCCCAATCCTGCGATCAGACGCAGTCCCAGCGTAATTATACTGTAGCATAGAATTCATTAATAATCAATCTGATTATATAGGATTGGCTTATGCTAGGCATTGTAACTACGATATTTTGGAAAGATGCTTCATCCTCACCTTTCTAAAATTTGAGGAGCAATATTTACTTGCGCTTTATAATAATGTTAGGCAATGTTGTCTATATTATTTCAATGAAACCAAAGGATTAAAATGAGTAGTATTAAAACTGTAAAGCCTGAGCAGCTCAAGAAGTGGCTTGATGCGAAAAAAGCGGTTCTCATCGATGTTCGAGAAGCTGATGAACATGCTGAGGAATGCATCTCATGCGCAAAATCAATACCTTTAAATGAATTTAACCCTAAAGATTTTGCTGATGAGAAAAAGTATGTGGTCATTCATTGTCGCTTGGGTAGGAGAAGTCTTGATGCTTGCGACAAACTGATCAAACAAAACCCGAAGCTTAAAGTTTATTCACTTGATGGCGGCATTGAAAGCTGGAAAAAGGCTGGCTTGACAGTTCAAAAGGGCGCTGGTGATATGAGTTGCATGAGCGTGAGTCGCCAAAAGAATATCATTGTGGGTGGCTTAATAGCTGTAGGGATTTTATTAGGCTTAATTTACCCAATTTTCTATCTGGTACCTTTTATTTTAGGCTGTTCGTTAATCTATAATGGGCTTTCCGGGTGGTGTGGCTTTGAGGAATTCATGAAAAAACTACCATGGAATAATTAAATAATGCCCATAGAAATCGCAAGCTTTTTCGATCCCAACACCGCGACTTTTACTCATATTATCACCGATAAAAACTCATTGCATGCCGCAGTTGTCGATTCGGTTATGGACTACAATATATATGATGGCATCTCATCAACTCAGTCAGCTGATAAGATTATCGAGTATATTAAAAGCCGAAATCTAAAACTGGAGTGGATTTTAGAAACCCACATCCACGCTGATCACCTTTCTGCTGCTACGTATATTAAAAGCGAACTTGGTGGGAAGATTGGTATCGGGTCCCGCATCAATGAGGTTATAAATTTATGGGTGCCTGTATTTAACACCCATGCTGACACACCATTTGATTGCTCACAGTTCGACAAACTTTTTGAGGATAATGAAGTTTTCACTTTAGGAAGCACCAATATAAAAGTGATGCACACTCCAGGACATACGCCCGCTTGCTTGTGTTATTATGTAGATGGGGCAGTTTTCATAGGCGACACCCTGTTTATGCCTGACGTTGGCACGGCCCGCACCGACTTTCCCGGCGGAGGCGCTAAAACTCAATATCACTCCATTCAGCGGATTTTGTCATTGCCTGATGATACCCGAATTTATTGCTGCCATGACTATCCACCTGAAGGAAGGCAACCGGCTTGCGTAACTACTGTTGCTGAGGAGAAATCAAAGAATATTCTTATCAACTCCAAAGTGAGTGAGGAGCAATATATAAAGACCAGAGATGCCAGAGACCATGGTAAACCAGTACCTAAACTATTATTCCCTTCAATCCAAGTGAATATTCGTGCCGGAAGCTTTGGCAAAGCCGAGTCCAACAATGTCAATTATATTAAAACCCCTGTGAACCTAGATTTAAAAGCGCTTAAACCCAGCTAAGCCTTTTCTGCTGCCATCTAGTGGTGTTGATCTATCATGGAATGGACGTTCAGTTGCAGATTTTGAAGGAGCTTCTAACCCAATTCCTTTTGAATCAATTGCAGCATTCGATCTTGAATGACTTCGCGACCGTTGATCTACAGCAGTTCCCGAAGTAAGCGCTGTCGATGTGCTGAGATTAGGACTAGTTGTGGTCAAGATAGCCTGCACTGCTCCTGCTGGCTCATATGGTGAGCCATCCGACAAAGCATTAAGCATATCACCTTGCGGTATGTTTGATATAAGCGGTATGACTACATCTGCAACTAGTAGTTGCGATTTATCTTGGGTATTTTCTTCTTTCATTAAAATTTCCTCTTAATTGATAAAGGAATTATATCTGACCTTAATTTCGCATTCAATCAAAAATCTATAACCCCTGCTCTCTTGACTCAGTCACAGCAGCAGTTGATTGAACCTGACTTACCTGCACTGTAGCTTGTCCTGTTCGAACAACCGCAGGCTGAGTAGTCGAAGAAGTTCCAGTAGAAAGCGACGATGATGAGTTGAGATGAGTACTATCAGCTGGCAAAGGGACTTGCGCCACTCCACTAGGGTTATGAGGCAAAGTATCGGCTGATATAGCCTCCGTTACAACTCTTTGGGCAAATATAATCCCATTAAGTATGTTATCTGTTTTATGAGTCAATGTATTAATATCGAGTTCATTGACCCATAAAATAAATTCTAGATCTAGATTAGCTGTAGTTAACAGTAATGTCATAACATCTTCTCTTTCCTCAAGCGACATCTTCAATAAAAGCTGGGTAAAAATAATTCTCTCCCCTTTTTCTGCAGCTTTAGTTGCTTCTGCATGAGATGGCTCTAGAAGCTGCATATCATCTTCATTAGTTTTATCATGTGTTGCTTTCATAGTAATTTCCTCTTAATTTCTCCAGAAAATATAGAGAGTTTTTGTCGTTCATTCAATCTGAAATTTAAGTTAGATACTAATTTATGCCCTGTACTTTTGACTCACTCGCAGCTGGTGGCCTAATCCAAATATGGAGTGCATCTTCCATGGGTTGTACATCTGCAGATTGTGTAACTGTAGGCATAGACGATGAGGTTAAGAGCGGGCTATCTGCTGGTATAAAAGCTGGTAAAACTCCAAGCGGAGGAGAGCTTAGTGCTTTATCCATATCAGCTCCCAAACACTTCACAAGAGCTTTGTTTAACGCATCGTCTTCTAGAGCATGCCGTTTTATAATGGCTTTACGCTCGAGGGACTGGTACGACAAAATCAATTTTAATGAATCTTTATGAGTCATCATTGCAGCCATCATCGCTGCACATCTACCCTTTGTGCCAATAGCATTAACGTCTGCACCTCTAGCAATTAATTGCTCTGTTAACTTATAATTATCAGTTGCATACATTAAAGCTGTGCATTGAAATTGGTTTCTAGTATTAACTTTTGCACCCATGTCTATTAATGCCAGTACGTCTGCTGCTTTTGAATTTTCAGACACCACAGCAGCAATAAATTGCTCATCTAGTGTTTTTATTGGATTTGACTTCATAATAACATACCCATAATTAAAAAGGGAATATATACAGCTTTTATCTTATTTACAATCAGAACTTTAGAATTATCTGGCTTTCAAACTCGCCACTATTTGCTTTGCCATGCGCTTTCGCGTAGGGTTTGCTTTACATAACTCTGGTATCAAGAGAGCCAGATATTCATCAGAACTATCAAGCAGTTCTGGGGCGTATTCAAAATGAATGCCAGAGAGAATGGCCTGCCCTTGACCTACCTGCACCCGAATAATTGCAGCATGATTGGTTTTATACCAGGCCAATACTTGGGTATTGGGTAAGCTTTCCGCGTCAGCAAAATAACCGCCACCATTATAGTAAACTAAAGCACTCTTATCAGAGAATTCACTATTGAGCGTAAGCAGAGCTAGTCGCGCCCCACTGCGCGACAAATAGTCATATTTTGCCAAATGAGGCCCGACTGCTTTCCCTGGAAAGAAAGCCAGCTCCCTGTGCCCGGATACTTCCAGTTCACCACCCTTATCGAATTCGACAAACTGAGAAGCATAGTAGGCGCCCGCACAAATTCCTAAATAGGCTCCGCCTCCTTGCACATAGCGTTTTATGATTGCATTGCCTTCACCATTTAATTTCTCCGCATATCCAAGATCAGCACCTCCCGGCATAATTAGAAAAGATGCATCATGCGTCCAGGTGCCGGATATTATATCCTGATGATTGATAAGGTGCACATCACTATCACCTATATCTTCCATTAAATTGATAGTGTTTCGCAGCGCTTCAGCATCCACTCCAAGATCATTATAAATATAGGTTCTCATGCGTGATTGTGAGGATTTTTCTTAGGTTTTTTATGTACTTTATAAACTCGGACCTTCATGATCTTATTAGCCATTTTATTCAGCAGGCGTAACCGATACCTATCCACTGAGAATACTTCACCTACCTCAGGTATGCGTTGTGCAATATGAAACATCAACCCTCCAATAGTTGCTGCGCGTTCATCGCTCAAATTCCAATCCATTTCACGGTTAATATCCCTCACAGTAATATCTCCCCGAACTGAAATACTCCCATCGCGATTCTTAACTATCTTCTGAGGTATTATATCATATTCATCTTCAATCTGCCCAATAACTTCTTCTACTATATCCTCAAGAGTGACCAAGCCTTCAAGGTCTCCATATTCATTAACTACAATAGCCATATGAGAATGGGTATCCCTGAAAGCTTGCAATTGTCTTTTAAGGAGAGTAGTGCTTGGAATGAACCAGGGTTGCTTGAGCTTGCTTTCAATATCGCTGTGGGTTATTTCCTCATAATCCTTATTTTTAAGTAAGGTGAGCATATCCCTAACGTGCATAATACCGATAATATTTTCAGGATTTCCTTTCCAAATTGGCATGCGAGAATAAGGACTAGAGATGATTTGCTCAGCAATATCTTTGGCTTTACCATCCATTGAAATAGTTTTCATCTCATTACGATACACCATAATTTCATCAACAGAGATTTTCCCTAAGTCGAGTACGGCTCCAAGCATGTGCTTGTCTTCCGAAAAAACATTACCCTGCTCATGGTGCAATTCAATCTCACCCTTAATGATCTCAAAAGCTTCTATATCTATATTACTGTGGTTAGGAGCGCGCATAACCCATAGGGTAAAGTTAACTATTTTTTGTATAAGATAAACTAACGGAAAAATCATTTTCAAAAAGAACGCACATGGTTTAGCCATAAAGAGTGCAAAATGTTCAGCATTACGAACTGCATAAGTTTTGGGCAAAACCTCACAGTAAATAATGATGATAGTAGACATAACTCCGGTCGCAATCGCAATTGCCTCTACCGAATCACCAAGATAATGAATGATCACAGCTGAAGCAATGGCCGTACATGCAGTATTGAGGAATATAAAACCAAGTAACAGCGAGCCTATCACTCTTTCCTTATGTTCTTTGAGCTTAGATAGAGTAATAGCACGCTTATCTCCATCCATCTTCAGCTTCTGAATTTTGGCTGGGAGCGCACTGATAAAAGCCGTTTCAGCGGCTGAAAAAAGAGCTGCTAAAATTAGCAGGATAACCATTAATATGAATAGCATTTCTATTTCCTATTAAACCAGTCTTCATTTTCTATATCAATATCCTGGTCAAGTACAATATCTTTATCAACTTTCTCATCAACAAATTTCATCTCATCCAGGGTTGCAATATGAAACAAGGCATTACCCCGATTTACTAAAGGCATGGTGATAGCGGCTACAACAATCCCTGGCTTAGACGCATGCACCTCGAGTTTGCGGTCACCAAATGGGTCAGTGATAACTCCCAAAAGATCACCAGCCTGCACAAACGACCCTAGCTTTTTTATAGTACGCAAACTTCCGCTGGCATTAGCCCTAATCCAGTGGCTGGATTTAGCCACCACTACCGTGTGCACAGCATCATAGTGTTTACGCTGCGGTATCATTTTTATCGCACGCATAACATTGAGAACACCAGTCACACAAACATTGATAGCATAGTCATCAAAACGCAAAGCTTCACCACCTTCAAACAGCAATATTTTAATCCCCTTCTCCTTGGCTTCTTTACGCAATGTCCCCGGCCTAAGAGGCGAATGAAGAATTACCGGCGCACCAAATGCGTTGGCCAGCTGAAGATCTTCACCAGTTCCAATCTCCAATCGTATTTGCGGAAAGTTAGTGCGATGAATGGCTGCAGAATGAATGTCTATTCCATACTGACTCTTTAACACAATTTCATTAAGAAAGGTATGCGCCATACGTGCGGCCAACGACCCATCAGGTGAACCGGGGAAGCAACGATTAAGATCGCGCCTATCTGGCAAATAGCGAATGTTATTGTTGTATCCAAAAGGATTGACTATCGGTATACAAATCAAAGTACCCTTTATCTTCTCCAGTTCCTTGCGTTCGAGAATTCTTTTAACAATTTCAGTGCCTATGATTTCATCCCCATGGATGGCAGCGGAGATAAACATTGTAGGTCCATCTTCTGTGCCACGAATAACTTCGATGGGAATGTTGAGCTGAGTATAGTCAAAAAGTGTGGCAACCGGTATTTCAAATCGCTTACGCTCTCCTCTGGGGATTTCTGTCCCCGCAATATTTAAATCAGGCATACTTGCTCACACTCATAATATAACCTTTAGCATTGTATTTTTATAATGGTTTGGCAAGCATGATTGTAATATCACCTAGAAGATTCTCAGGGCAGCCGCATTAAGAAGTTTAGAAATAAAGTAATAACAGCAAAATCAGGGCACTACTTCAATTAGATATATTTTAGAATTATTTGGCTATTTTTAAAAATGGTACAAAAACGGACTAGTTTTGGTTCTGGCTTTCTCATCATTATGAGCAAATTCTAGAATAAACAATAGGTTAGCTTCATTTCACCAATTACAGAGGGTTCAATGAGTTACTTTGTTTTGACACAATATTGAAGCAATTTACAAAATCACTCAAATCGGTACAATTTTGGTCTAGTTTTTAAAGCCTAAATGCTCATTTTTTTTATTATAATTTCAGGACTATCAACAAGATAACCCACATTACTTTTTTGAAAAGTTAAGCTTGGTTGCAATCCAATGATGATTGGG
>Ga0206948_1058_pt1 | contig 30560 bp, 23 predicted proteins | sample Alteio_BWOrgHeat_FD_153236 | JGI IMG/M metagenome (GOLD analysis project Ga0206948, IMG submission 153236) | Enriched cells from forest soil in Barre Woods Harvard Forest LTER site, Petersham, Massachusetts, United States -... | ecosystem: Environmental > Terrestrial > Soil > Temperate forest > O... | reverse complement strand
GAAAAGTCTGCTACTTCTAAAAATCCACTTTTAACCCATTTACTGCAGAGCTGGGAACTTGTACGCGGTTGAAATCCAAACAAGCTGCTTATTTGGCTGGCAGTAATCGTTTCAAATTCCCCAAACAACTCAAGCGCCTTGCGTTGCCTTGGATCAAGTTTTCTTAACTTATCACTCTTATCTTCTGCACCCTTAAACTCAGCTTCCTGCATCCGCTCAAGGACACTTTCACATGAAATAGCCATACCAGATATGAAATATTCTATCCATTTAGTGATGTCTGCTTCGGCTCGCCCAAAATAATAGTTATGTGATTCACCAACACTAATCGCTTCGTAATAGGCATCAAGATTACGGGCATAGTACTCTTCCAATGAATAAAGTCCTTTTAAATCATAACCTCCCAGATGCAAAATCAATGTTGTAAGCAAACGAGCTGTACGTCCATTACCGTCATAATAAGGATGAATCGTAGCGAATTGATAGTGCGCAATACCTGCTACTATTGAGCAAGGTATGTCACTATTTTGACCTATCCAGTTGACCATTGATTTCATTAGATCAGGGACATCTTTTGCCTCTGGTGGCATATAGATAATTGCCCGCGTTCTACTGTCTCGAATAACATTCTGTCCATCTCGATAAGGAGTTGGCTTAACCTTCTTTCTTCCTTCTTCCATAACTAAAGCATGTAAGGTCTGGATCATTTTCTCTGTAATAGAAATACCTTGTGCCGTCCATTGTTCTACCTGGTTTAATGCTGAATAATAGCCTTTTATTTCGCGCTCATCACGCTCTCGACCTGGAAAATGCCCTTCATGCTTTAATACTTGCTCAACCTGCCCTGCGGAGAGAACATTACCCTCAATCATTGTAGAGTAATGAGTTGTATAAAGCCTTGCGGTTTCACGCAAAGACGCCAGCACCATGGCTGTTAACGGCAAATGTAGTATTTTTTCCTTAGCGGATTCAATACGCATAAGGTTTTTAGCGATTTCTGACGTAATAGTATATTTAGGCTCAAATTTTATCGGCATATTATCGGCAGTTTATCGGCATCCACATGTTTTATATTATGCCGATATTATGCCGATAAAGCAAGTTGTCTTTATTCTCACATGATCATTTGCCTTAGCATTCTTGATTTGTTATCTCAAGATAAAGATGTTAGTATCCTACAACATTAATCTGTTTAGGTGAAATCTTCTGGCCCAAGACTCAAAGCCCTCGGCGCATTCCCTAGTACCTGAAATATCTAAGTGGTATCTGGTGCTGGCAATCGCTTGCATCGTTGCCATCGTAGTGCATTTGCTTATCAAAGTAATGCCAATAGCTGAGCCTAGCAGAACTTTAATTGCCAATAGCATATTATGGGCGGCAATTCTTGTAGGGGGAATTCCCGTAACCATTCAGATATTTCTTAATATATTTAAGGGTGAATTCGGGGTTGATGTACTAGCAACTATATCGGTAGTCACTGCATGCATACTTGGTGAATATCTGGCAGCTACATTGGTGATTTTAATGCTCACCGGCGGACAAGCTCTTGAATCCTATGCGATGCGTAAGGCTTCCTCAGTCCTGCTCGCCTTGGCTAACCGCATGCCAGCTATCGCTCATAAAAAAGTCGATGACTATATGAGTGATATTGCGATTACCGATATTAAAATTGGCGACCAAATTGTTATCTATCCTCACGAAATCAGCCCAGTGGACGGCACAGTTATCGATGGACACAGCTCAATGGATGAGGCATACCTTACAGGAGAGCCTTACCTTATATCAAAAGCCCCGGGTTCGCAGGTTTTATCAGGCACCATAAATGGAGATTCTGTATTAGTAGTGCAAGCTGATAAACTACCATCAGATTCAAGGTACGCACGAATCATGAAAGTGATGGAAGAAGCTGAGCAAAGGCGACCAAAACTGCGGCGCATATCCGATCAGCTTGGCGCCTTTTTTGCCCCGGTTTCATTTGTGCTCGCACTGGCCACCTGGGCTTACACCGGAGAAGCTGTCAGATTTCTCTCAGTGCTTATTGTTGCTACTCCCTGCCCGCTCCTTATTGCAATACCCATAACTATTATCAGTGCCATTTCTATTTCAGCACGGCGGGGAATTATCATAAAAGACCCCACAGTTCTTGAGCGTTTGCCCACCTGCCGAGTGGCAATATTTGATAAGACCGGCACCCTTACTTACGGGCAGCCGGAGGTTACCGAAATTCTACCTGCGAAGGGGTTTAATGCCTCTAAAGTTCTGCAACAGGCTGCGAGCATAGAACGCTATTCAAAGCATCCTCTCGCGCTTTCCATAATCAAAGAGGCGGAAAAAACCGGCTTATTCTTACTAGATGCAGAACGCGTTTCAGAAGTCCCGGGAAAAGGCTTAGAAGGAGTAGTTGCAAAAGATACCATCCATATCACGCATCGCAAAAGCTTGCTCAAAAACGACCCCTCGGCCTCCAAATATCTCCCCCCTATTGCCGATGGCCTGGAGTGCATAGTAATGGTCAATAATACCTATGCTGCAACCTTTCGTTTTCGGGATCAGCCTCGCGAAGAAGGCAAGTTCTTTATCGGGCATTTGGCTCCATCACACAGCTTTAAAAAAGTTATGCTGGTATCCGGCGACCGTGAGTCTGAAGTGAGTTACCTGGCATCTCTTCTCGGCATTACTGAAACGTACTCTTCACAATTGCCTGAGCAAAAACTCGAGATTGTACGCACAGAAACTTTAAAGTCACCAACCCTTTTTATGGGTGACGGCATCAATGATGCTCCTGCGCTTGCAGCTGCTACAGTCGGCATCGCCTTTGGGCAGCATACTGCAGTTGCTTCAGAGTCCGCAGGTGTTGTTATTCTCGAAAGCAGCCTTATCAAGGTGGACGAACTTATACACATCAGTGGCAATATGAGAAAAATTGCGCTGCAAAGTGCAATCGGCGGAATGATGCTTAGTATTATCGGCATGATGTTTGCTGCAGCAGGCCTGCTCCCTCCGGTAGCTGGAGCACTGATGCAGGAGTTAATCGACGTTGTTGCAATTATGAACGCCCTACGCCTAGTCTGGCAGAAAGATGTTGTCACCGATATGCATAAGTAGCTTATAATAACCACTTTGATGCTATTTATCCATGTTGCCCTTGTAGGCATCTCTGCTATAATTGTTTTTTGATTTTACTATATTAAATGGAAACAAAATGAACTTAACTCCCCCTAAAGCAGTGATATTTGATTGGGATAATACTCTGGTCGATACCTGGCCCCTAATAATGAAGTGCATGAACAATACCCTTGAACATTTTGGCTTTGAACCATGGCCGCTTGAAGATATAAAAATCAAAATTCACAAGTCACTCAGGGAGTGGTTTCCCGAGTTATTTGGAGATCGGTGGGAAGAGGCTCGCGATATATATTATGACAGTTATTTGGTAAAATATGCCGATCACCAACTAATGCCATTACCCGGTGCCATAGAGACATTGGAACTATGCAAAAGTAACAATCTGCCAATGATGATTGTCAGCAATAAGCGCAGCCCTACTTTGCGGCTTGAATTGGACAAATTGGGTTTAGCTCATTATTTCATATCAGTTGTTGGCGCTGCTGATGCTGAAAAAGATAAGCCCAACCCGGCACCTGTTTTGCTCGCCATGAAACCATGTGGGATACCTCTAGGTCAACACGTGTGGTTTATTGGCGATACGATTAGCGATATTGAGTGCGCACACAATACCAACTCTCTACCTATACTTTATGGAGATAATAAAATAGATAAATCACGTTTTAACCATATACAAGTGGCCAACCACCAAGAACTTATGGATTTGTTTAACTCTCAATTAAATCAGTAGGAATGGTGACTGATCCTTGCCGGACTATTTTGAAATCATCACTGCGACAATCAACTATAGTTGAGGGTATTGGATTAAAGGCTCCATCTTGCTTGCTTGCAATCGCATAGTGCACCTGCTGTTCAAACTCCGAAATCATGCCAAAAAGCGTGTCGCTGGTTGCGCTTCCGGAAATATTAGCGCTGGTTCCGACCAGTGGCACTTGAGTTTTATGGAGCAGCTGCTGAAATAACTTATGATTGGGGACTCGAAGTGCGATGCTTCCTTCGCTGTGTAATGCGATTTTGGATATAGGGGTTTTAGGTCTTATAGGCAAAATCAATGTTAGCGCACCCGGCCAAAACTTCTCAGCCAATTGCCTTGCCTTAGCACTAAAGACCGCTAACTGCTCAGCATGCTCAATGTCCCTTACAAGTATAGGTAATGGCAAATCCCCTGATCTTTTTTTAGCAAAGTAAACCTTAGCAACCGCATCATCATCGGTTGCATTAGCGGTCAGCGCATAAATAGTATCTGTAGGCGCGATAACCAGTTCACCCGCAAGAATTGCCCGAACAACTAAATCAAGGTCAGCATCTTTTTCTAACAGTAGTTCCAGCGTCATGGTTTTTAAGTAGTACCGTGGCAATATTTATATTTTTTGCCTGACCCACAAGGGCAATTCTCATTGCGGGCAATCTTGCCCCAGGTCTGAGGATCGGCAGCATTCCTTTCCTCAGCTGATACATGAGTTTTCATCGGCCTAACTACCCCGCCAGCTACAGCCGCAGTGCCATCTTCCATTACCAGGGCAGAAGTAGGCGCGGTCTTAACTTCAAACATAGGTCGCTTGGTTTCCGGCAAACTTTCAATCTCTCGGGTAATTTCAAGATGAGCTATCCGTCCCACAGACAGCTCTGCCACATCATCCAGCAGCATTCCAAAAAGATTAAAGGCCTCAATTTTATACTCATTGAGCGGATCTTTCTGTGCATAGGCGCGAAGCCCAATGCCAGTTCTAAGATGATCCAGCGTATGGAGATGCTCTTTCCACAGGTGGTCAAGGGTTAACAAAAGCGTCTGGCGAATAGCTTTTTCGAGCAACTCCTCGCCATATTGGGAGAACTTGTGTTCAAATAGTTCATTGATTGCTTTATTTGCAGTCTCAATAAGCTCTTCATTTGCAATACCCTCACGGCCAGCTAATTCCTTGAAGTCAATATGAACGCCAAAAATCCTGTAAAACTCTTTACTTAAGTTCTCAGTATCCCATTCTTCGGGAAGGCTATTGAGCGGAATATATGCCTGTATTATATCAGAGCTGACTTCTTCAGCCATACTCTGTACAGTTGGTCTAAGCACCTCCTCTTTCATGATAAACTTACGCTGATCATAAATCGCCTTGCGCTGATCATTCATAACATCATCAAACTTGAGCAGGCTCTTTCTGATATCATAGTTGCGGGCTTCCACTTTCTGCTGAGCTTTTTCCAGAGATTTGCTAATCCATGGGTGGACAATCGCCTCACCTTCTTTAAGCCCCAGTCGTGAAAGCAGCGATTTGATTTTATCAGAACCAAAAATGCGCATAAGATCATCTTCCATCGAGAGGTAGAATTTAGTTTTTCCAGGATCTCCCTGACGGCCTGAACGCCCACGCAGCTGATTATCAATGCGCCGGGATTCATGCCTCTCAGTACCTATAATCAACAACCCGCCAAGTTCGATTACTCTGGCTTTATCCGCATCTACCTGAGCTTTAACATCTGACAAAATCTTAGCTTTTTGCTGTTCGGTCGCATCAGGCATATCCTTTAGTTTTTGCTTGAGAAGCATATCGGGATTCCCACCAAGCATAATATCAGTACCTCGGCCAGCCATGTTGGTTGCGATGGTAACTGTGCCAATACGCCCTGCTTGCGCAATGATCTCAGCTTCCTGCTCATGGTACCGGGCATTGAGAACATTGTGTTTAATCTTATGCTTTTTCAGGAGTGAGGCAATATACTCCGATTTCTCTATGCTAACAGTTCCAACTAGAACAGGCTGTCCTATCTCATGGAATTTTTCAATTTCCTGTACTATAGCACTATATTTTTCTTCAGCGGTAAGATAGATCTCATCATCTTCATCCTTGCGAGTAACCGGAATATTAGTTGGGATCGATACAACTTCCAGCTTGTAGATGTCTGCAAATTCATCGGCTTCAGTCATAGCTGTTCCCGTCATCCCTGCAAGCTTTGGATACATACGAAAATAATTTTGGAAAGTGACAGAAGCCAGCGTCTGGTTTTCATTCTGAATATTGACTTTTTCCTTAGCTTCCAACGCCTGATGCAATCCTTCAGAATAACGGCGACCATCCATAATGCGTCCAGTAAACTCATCAATAATCATGACTTTGCCTTCCTTGATAATGTAGTCAACATCGCGCTTAAAGAGTTTATGAGCTTTTAGCGCCTGGTTGACATGGTGAACTACAGTCATGTTCTCATAATCAAATAGCCCATTATCTGGGGCTATTATTCCTTCTTTCTTCAGAAGCTGCTCGACGGTTTCATTACCCTTGTCGGTAATAAATGCGGTACGCGCTTTCTCATCGACTTCATAATCATCATTAGCAAGCAGCGGAATGATCTTATCAATCTTGAAGTACATCTCCGAGCTATCTTCAGCAGGTCCGGAGATTATAAGAGGAGTGCGGGCTTCATCTATAAGGATGCTATCGACTTCATCGACAATGCCATAGTGAAACTCGCGCTGCACCATATGTTCAGTATGGTATTTCAGGTTATCACGCAGGTAGTCAAAGCCAAATTCATTATTAGTACCATAGGTAATATCCGCATTATACGCGGCTTGCTTGTCCTCTTCCCGAACATCATGGGTAACGCAGCCTACTGACATGCCTAAGAAATTGTAGATTTGCCCCATCCACTTAGCATCACGTTTTACCAGGTAATCGTTAACAGTAATCACGTGTGCGCCTTTTCCCAGCAAGGCATTTAGGTAAATCGGTAGCGTTGCAGCCAGAGTTTTACCTTCCCCGGTTTTCATCTCAGCTATCATACCGCGATGCATTATAATACCGCCTACCAGCTGTACGTCAAAATGCCGCATCTTAAGCGTGCGTTTAGAAGCCTCGCGTACAACCGCAAACGCTTCAGGCAAAAGAGAATCCAGAGTTGCCCCAGCAGCAAGCCTTTGCTTGAATTCAGCGGTTTTACCAGCCAGCTCCTCATCACTTAGCTTTTCAAGCTCAGGCTCGAAACCATTGATTTTATCGATGATTGGCTGCAGCGACTTGACAATGCGCTCATTTGAGGTGCCAAAAAACTTTCTTAAAAGGTATGAAAACATCAGTAAACTCTAGTATTTGCAATCTAAAGTTATAGCCTTTTTATCTCTATTTCGCAAGCATATACTTATACCAAGCCCCTTATTTATTGCTACGTCGCCCCCCTACGTTCTTCGAGCTTCGGGCGGCAGGCCACCCAAAGCTTTAGCGCAGATCGGAAGCTCGTTAGAGCTAGGAGTGACTACCGAAGCTTTAGCATAGGTAGTATAGCTAGCGCTCCTAGTATCAATTAAAAAAGATACTTGGTATTGCAAATCTCACCAGCTGTCTAAAAGGCCACGCCCTCGCGCCTTTTCCATCTTTTTATAATATTATTAACTTTATATTAATTATTTAAGAATATTATTGGATAATAATATAAATATGGTACTTATGCCAGAAACGCTGGGCCGAGACGAGGCTTTTGAAGCAATCGAGTTCTTCTTTGGAGACATAGGAAACGATGGCCCCAAAAGAAGAGGGTTCATATTATCTATGCTTGCTGGCGTCTATTCTAGTGCTTTTTCCGAAGGTGGACTGAAAGTAAGCATGTCTAATGTTGCTTTAACGGCTGTTGAGGCAGCGTTCAGCCCAAGGAGGGCGGCAAATCTACCCAAACTTTTCAAGGCACTAAAAGCCTATCCTGATTTGATAATCGATTTAGTAAAAATGCCCGGCTTTCTAGATTTTATAGAGCAACTGAGAACATACAAACTCACTATCAAAGACGTGGAAGCACCACTCCTTGGGCGTATAATTAGCAATCCAGATTTTTTTAAAGACGTAATTACAATTGCAAACTACCCAAACCCAAAGGAAGCCATTTCTTTATTAAGAAAAGATAGGGAAAGCCTTGAGAAATATGCTCCTTCAGGTGATATACTTCAATTGGCAAACAGAGAAACTGCCGACCTCGTAATTAAGCTGCTAAGCGAGGCAAGCACTTTGAAAGCGCTAGCAGACAATAAAGTATATGAACCATACTTTAATAAGATTGGCGATATTATCAGGGGTACACTTAAACTCAAAGAGCTACAAAAATCATTGGGAGAACTAGAGAAGGCATTACAACCTAATAGCGCTACACCAGCGCTATATCAGCAAATTGATGAGAAAAATAAGGAAATCACTGAGCTTATGGGTAGCATTAGAGATTCAAAAAAGGACATTAAAAGATTTATATTCGAGAATCCAGGAAAATTCACTCCTGCATTAGCTGAATATAGCGAATCTATAAGCGCTGCGTTAGCACCAGTTGAAAAGCTAGCTAGTACAGGCAGAGTAGTTTTTGAAATTCTAAGCAGAGCAGAAGAAGGGGTTGGTGAAGGAGATATGGTATCCGCATTTCTCAACCAAGTGTTACAGATGATTGATGAGGGTTCACAACCTAATGCCACCAAAGAACAAAAAGACAACATGCTTGCTATTATTGAGCTTCTCAAGGATACAACTCGCTTAAAAGAGGTGTTGTATACCCAGTTAGCCACTAGTCCTTTCATGATAAAAAACCGAACAAAGTTTGCTTTATCAGGGGTCGCTTTTGATGAATTGATTAGCTCTCTTATAGAGGCTGTAAAAGCAAGACCAGGGACACTCCAAGCGATTGTAGAGGGTCAAAAACTTGGCACGGCCCTATCTTTATCCAGCGTCGATAATAAGGATGCCGAAGCAAAGAAACTTGTGTTACAAAATCTCAGCTTGTGGCAAAAGGTTACATCTGGCATAAGTCTTGCAGCAAGCAGCGAGGTAAGAGCTTTGGGGCAAGTCGCAAGAGGTTTAAAAGATATTAATACCGAAGTGAATAACACCAAAACCCAACTACTTCAAAGCGTATTAAGTACGACAGAGACATACGGAAGTAACAGTTTACATGACCGTCTAAAATATTTAATCGAGAAGCATAGAGAAGATCTCAAGTTGATCCCAGATGTAAAAAGCACATTTCTTGAGCTGACTGCACTTAGGTCATTAGAACGCTGTGATTTGATAGGGCTTTCATTTGCAGGATTAACTATAGATAATTTCACTATGATGTACAGCAAGGTAGGTTGCAATTTCAAGAATGCTGTAATCACCAATACTTCTTTTGATAATTCAGCAGTACATTCGAACTTTGCCGGGGCGACAATTAAAAAGTGCAGCTTCGAAGGGGCAACAATTACAGCTGAATCGCTGGCAACACTGTCAGGCGCGACCATTGATGCTGAGAGTTTTAAAAGCCTTATAGCTGCAGCAAAGAGGAGTAATATTGAGCCGGTAATAATCCCCGGTGTAAAAATCACAGGGAATTTAGATGGAGCTGATTTAACTGGCGTTAACTTTATCAAAACAGACTTTCAAAATGTTTATTCTATGGAAGAAGCCGATATAAGTAATTGTGTTTTTTCTGCCGACTGTCCTTTAGGAACCGCAATAATTATGGGGTTTGACAAACTCTCAAGGAGTCATAGGGCAGATGGAAGTCAGATGAAGGTAATTTTGCCCCATCATTCTTTTGCAGCACTTTTAAGTGCTGATCTGAGTGGCTTGGGAGCAGAACAAGAGACTGAAGTTAGATTAGCATTGCAGTCCACCCCGGCGTCAGCAGTGTTACATCCAATAGGAAGAGGTGCTAATGCTGCCCAATCTAAAGGTTTAGGAACTGCAAGCAGCGTTATTATTGGTGACTATTTAAATAGCTTTGAAAATGGAAGACTAAATGTCGATGCATTTGTTAGGCGAACTCAATGTACACGCCTGGCAAGTAAGATCTCAGATAACCTTTTTGGCGACGGTAAAGGAAGGCAGGACGAAGTTCTCAAATTGCAGACTAAATTATATGAAGACTTTGAAGGCTCAAATATAGATTTTAAGAAATTGTTAGATGGCAGTATAGAGAGTAATAGTATAATAGATACTATTTCTGAAAAAGTACGGCTTAAAGCTACTGATCTCACCATAGCAGGAAAAGTTTTATTTACCGGTGGTATCAAATTAAAAATTGAAGATACACAGTTAATTAAAGACATAATAGAACATCACGCACCCAAGCTAGTGAAAATGCACGTTACGCCTACAATGCTTGAGCGACATAACTCAGAGTCTTCTAGCTTTGCGGACAGAGTAAAAGCTGAGACTCCACAAAAACCACATCGTTAGTAGACTACACCCCATTTGGTGGCGAGATATGATTCCAGTTGCTGGCGCTCAAGGTCAGACAGCACCCTGGTATAAGTGACAATTTCTAATATTCTGCCATCGAACGCGGCCACACTGGCATTACCTCCGATATTAAAGTTTGAAGGCGAAACAAAAGTAGAGGTGGTAACTGCTGAAGTCGCAACCTGTGCCCCATTGACAAAAAGCTTCTGCCCAACTGAACTGCTTATGGTAGCTGTCGCAATTGTAGGCGCGGTAAGACTGGCAGCGGTAACATCCGAGATCGTGCCTAATGCCATCTTATAGATGGTCATACCAGTCGCATTGGTTCCTATAAGCCGGTCGGCATTGGTGGTATTATACGCAGCACTATCAGCTGCATTTATAATTGCTGCTGCCCGAACAGATGTGGGTAGAAAAACTACAACTTCAGTAAAATCAGTAATTGGAAATGCAGTCGTGGCTGAAAGATTAGAAACACTCATCAGAGTATTGCTTCCTGAGGAAAATAACAGATACTGGTTCCCATTTGTAAGATTCGAAGTGGTGGAGACATAGGTCGGGCTTGCCGCACCAGACGCAGCCGAGAAATTGCTGGAACTTTTATCCTGCCATGCTGATACCACATTACTTGAATTATAAGTCACCGAACAAGGGTCAGCTGCATCAAACCAAATATTGCAACCTACCACTCCAGCAGGACACTGCTGCATGTTGTGATTTATATCCCAGGAGATGACGTCATCAAAGTAACTTGTTGCTCCAGACGTATCATTGAATGACCCATCAATAAAAGTTGCATCTAAATTACAATTCTCAGCTTCTTTAGTTCCAGCCTTGCATGCCACACTTAGCAATCCTTGATCATTATAGGCTCCGCCTTTATTTTTACCAGCACTCACCAGAACGTAGGTAGCAGTACCGCTGGCATTTAGCAGATTTCCATTATCATCACTTATCAGCAGTTTGCCCTGCACCTGGCATTTATTGCTGTTAGCCTGAGTAAACCTGGGGTCAATCGCATAGATAATTTTATTTTCCCAGGCATCTATTCCCCCCAACATACCAAGCCCCAGTGTTGCTGTTGGCACCGCACCAGTTACCACATTCGTACCACAGTTAATCCCCGTCGAACAAGCAGCAACATTCGAAAAGCAACTAGCAACTTCATTGGCATATGCCGTTGAGCCTTGAGCCGCAGTTGGATCAGCAGGACATGGCAACCTACCAAACTTAAAGAGATAATTAGCCATTGCCTTTTTAACAAGATCCAACTTTGTTTGGGTTACCTTATAAGCGCTAATCTCATATTGAGAATTAAGCGATGTGATAGTTATGCCAAACATCACTGCTGAAATCACCAATACTATTGCTAGCTCGATTAATGAAAATCCTTGCTGGTACTGTCTCATGATTTTTTCTTTTAATTCATATAAATTTAAGTTACGGTTATTTTGCACATTTAACAAGACTTCAGTTCACATGCTACACTATCTTTTTCTTGCAGCGCTAGGATTAATATTTGGCAGCTTCATAACAATGCTAAGCTATCGCATGGTAAATGGGGGAGGTTATGGTGGCCATTCCAAATGCATAAAATGTAAACATTCACTCAGCACCTTAGACCTAGTACCATTGTTCTCCTATATTTTCCTTGCAGGAAGATGCAGATATTGCAAAGCAGGGATTTCCCCTAGATACCCCTTGACGGAATTGCTTACTGCATGTGCGTTTGCAGGACTTGGGGGCTATTGGCAGGATAAATTTATGTTGATTTTACTAATGATCATGACTGTAGCCTTAATCACCATGATAGTCATAGATTTTGAACATATGATAATCCCTGATGAAATCCAACTGGTACTCGCCATTATTGGAGTAATTTATGCTTACTATAGTAAAAATCCACTGATGATAGTGATTCTCAAACCTTTGGGCTTACTTCTTATAGCGCTTGCACTTAAGTATGCCTTCTTATTTTTTATGAAGAAAGATGGGCTGGGCTTAGGAGATGTAAAGTTCTTTGCCGTATCAGGGCTATACCTTAACATTACTGCGCTATCCGCCTTCTTTTTACTGAGCGGCTTGATTGGATTAGTTATTGCCATTTTTTGGCGCTATTTGAAAAGAGGTGAGCAGTTCCCATTTGGACCAGCACTTGCATTTACGCTCTATTTATGTGTAGTATTCCCATCAACAGAAAAAATTACCAACTTTTTAAATTAGCGAATGAAGAATAAACCAATAATTAATTTAAAGATTGGACAAAGCGCACTTAAAGAAGCACTGAGAATCAGCATCTATCTGGCTGCAATACCTTTTTTATTGATTTCATATCTGCTCTATACCCATCCGGACACTGAGCCGCTATATTATGCCTGCGCGGCTTTTATTCTACTTATACTGATTTTCGCAGCCATTTATCCATTTGTGCGAGATATAATGGAGCTCACACGATATTTTAAAAACCTGCTCTACCGTCGTGAAGTTAAAATGCCTATATTCACCTCTTTTGCTGCAGCATCGCAGATGCCAGAAGTATTGAGGCTGCTGAAAAAATCATGGGAAGAGACTAATGAAGAACTCAGCAAAAAAGTGCTTGAAAGCAAAGTTCTGTTTAACACTATCCCCAATATTCTTCTGACGCTTAATAACAACCTTGTGATTACTAGTGCCAACGATGCCGCGCATAACGCTTTGGGCGCTGCCGTAATTGGCCAAGATTTGGATTACCTTTTGAAAGATAAAAACCTGATCGGCGCGATTAGGCTTGTGATGCATGACAAAATTGGCAAACAGATAGAAATTACTGTTAACGATGTTATGCATAGGTTTTACCGAGTTAGGATTGAAACTTTTGGCGTCAACCCATATGACATTTTACAAAATGTTCTCCTTGTCTTTGATGATATCACCGAAGCAAAGCGTGCTGAAACAACCTTTTCCGATTTCGTAGCCAACGCAAGCCATGAGATAAGGACTCCCATCACTAGCATTATTGGAATCTCGGAAACATTGATGAATGCAGGATACGATGACAAGGAGGCTTTTGATCATTTTATGCCTATGATCTCCGCTCAGGCATCGAGAATGAAGCAGCTTATTAATGATTTGCTTAACCTGGCTTCAGTCGAAAAGCAGCTAACCGTTCCTCCTTCTGATTTGATAGATATAAAAGAGCTTATGGCATTTGTCACCAAGCAACTGGAGTGGGAGTTAAGCCAGAATAATATAACGCTAAAAGTTGATTTATCTGATAACTTAAAACCTATAATTGGTGACCGTAACCAGTTGGTACAAGTATTTTATAATTTAATAACCAATGCTATCAAATATGGCAAAGCTAATACTGATATAATTATTGAAGCTTCTGAAACCGAAGTTCCGGAACATGCAGCTTCAGGAATCGAAGAGTTTCATCGAATGCTCATGATCTCTTTTCAAGATTTTGGAGAAGGTATTGAACAAGAAGACATTGAGCGGCTAACAGAAAGATTTTTCCGAGTCGATAAATCACGCTCTAAGAAGATTGGCGGTACAGGGCTGGGGCTTTCTATTGTGAAGCAGATTTTAATCAGACATAATGGTTTTCTCGATATCAAAAGCAAAGCTAAAGAGGGCAGTACTTTCACAGTTTATCTGCCAATATATGAACACTTCAATGAAATGACTCATGACTAACTTAATACCAAAACTTAGAGCGATTTTATACTCCCATGAGTTCTTCATATTTATAGCTTATTTTACGTTTGCTACAATAATCGCGCATCCTTTGTTATCTGATCCCGATGTGGGCTGGCATTTAAAAGCCGGCGAATACATACTCAGCCATCATGAAGTTCCCTATTCTGACCCCTGGTCTTTTACATCCCAGCAACGCTGGTATAACATTTCCTGGCTTTGGGATGTCGTTTGCTACCTTCTCTACGAAAAGTTTGACATGAGTGGATTGGTAATCATCAACCATTCATTGTACGCAGCTACCTTAACTTTCGCTTACCGCGCGCTCTTAGCCCCATTAAAAGCAAGGCAAGAAGCCAAGCTTTTTGCCCTAATCGTGGCGGGTGCATGCTTATGGGAAACTATGTATTTTCGACCTCATATCCTCACTTTTTTCTTAACTATATTATGCCTCTACTGCGTGAAGAACTCTGCACAGGACAGGGGAAGAAGGTTAATTTGGCAGTTTCCTCTCATGGTCTTGGTTTGGGTCAATATGCATGGCGGATTCATTACAGGCTTTACCATAGTTGGAGCTTTCGCATTCCAGGAATTGGTGAATAAAAATTATGCTTATTGCCGAAATTTAGTGATAGCCGGAGTGTTAGGAGCCATTATCACACTGATTAATCCGATCGGGATCTATATCTTTCCAGGGATCCTAAGAACCCTGCACAGCATAATCACCAGCAGCATAGCGGAATGGCAACCCTTTACATTTGGCTCAACATATGGCCCCACTCTATTTGTTATTATCTTAATAACGATTACTAATATAAAGACCCTTCATGTATCCAAAGCTGAAAAGCTGCTATTTTACTTTTGGCTCTTCCTGGGACTTATCTCAACCCGATCTATGATCCTAGCTGTCATAGTTGGCATGCCTATGATGACTCAGTGGATGAGCGATTTAATGACTGGTTACAGGCGAATGCCTAGCATGCCAGCTATTTATAAAGGGCTGTTGGTAATTTTGTGTTTCATAAGCCTGACCGAATACAGGATTTACATCCAGAACGTTTTAAGGATCACCCCTTCCGATTCGGTTCCTAAAGAGGAAATTCTCTTTATTAAAGAAAACTACCCTGGCCTAAATTTTTATAATGATTATAATTCAGGCGGCTACCTTGTATTTTATGCCGGTGATGCAATAAAGTTATTTATCGATGGACGCGCAGGCACAGCTTATCCTGAAGATATTCTTAGGCATGTGATTGCATTTAATAATGCAAATCCAGACTGGACAAAAGCCTTTGAATTGTATAAAATAGACGGTGTACTGTTGCCTAAAAGTACTTTGGCAAGATTTGACGTCGCTCTTTATTTCAAAGACTGGAAAGTTGCGCACGTTGGCAAGTCTTATTCCGTATTAGTCAGACCGGAATTTTTTAGAGGAGGCAAAAATGAAAATAAGGAAACTAATTACTCTTTCAATTAGCGCTTCGATATTGGCGCTATATAGCTCATGCGCATTTGCTAATGTCAATTGCGATCCATCAGCTCTAACTTACGATCATCAAGCTTGTGCACGAAAGACTGATGTTTTTACTCTTTACGCAAATAATGACACCATAGAGACCCCAGCCGATGAAGCCAAACCTGCCACAAGCGAAAAGAAATTAGCTCAGCCTGCCCCGAAAAAAAAAGACCTATCCAAATCACTCGATGAGAAACTAAAGAAACTCGATATGTCTCGCCGAGCTCGTAAAAAAGAAGACCTTGGACTGCACGTGACCGGCGATAAGAATGGAGGTTCTTCAAACCTTAACAATCGCGGCATGGAAACTCAGGTAGAGAAATCTAATAAAGTCCAGGGAGAGCCTGTATTGCTTTATCCTACCAAAGAAAGAAAGAAAGCCTTCGTAGGCGTTAGAGTACCAATCGAAACAAGTAAAAGGAAATCATAAAATGTTTATCCAGACCCAAGACACCCCCAACCCTCAAACCCTAAAGTTTTCGCCAGGAATTCCGGTGCTCGACTCTGGTACCAAGAATTTTATTGAGGGAGACAGTTTGGCTCCTTCACCACTCGCGCAGATTATTTTTAAAGTGAAGGGTGTAAAAGGCGTGTTTTTAGGCAGCGATTTTATCACTGTGACTAAAGCAGAGAATGATGATTGGGAATACTTAAAACCTCAGGTGCTAGCAGCTATTATGGATCATTTCCTCTCCGGAATGCCTGTGCTGCATGATATGCCTGCTGAAACCACTGCACCAAAAGGCGGCGATGATATCACCAACCAGATCATAGATTTAATCGAAACCCGGGTAAGGCCAGCTGTTGCCCAGGACGGCGGCGACATTATCTTTAAGGACTTCCGAGATGGAATTGTCTATCTGGAAATGCATGGTGCTTGTTCAGGTTGCCCAAGCTCCACGATTACTCTTAAAAGCGGAATTGAAAATATGCTAAAGCACTATATCCCTGAAATTCTATCTGTTGAAGCTGTTTAAAAATACATACATCATTCTTTATAACGCTTAAAATTAGCTTAGAGAAACGCTTCGCGGCTATACACTAGATTTTTATTTATATTACTTATGCTTATTTACAACTTATAGGTTGTTAATTCCTTCTTTACTTACACCTTATAAGGTGTTAACTTTATCATATGTAACAACCTATAAGTTGTAGTATAATGGATAAATTCAAACAAATGCAATTACAGATTATGGATGCTAACCTAAGCTCTGTAAATGTTTGCAATCGTCCGTCTGAAGGCTGGATTGTCGCTATACGCAAAAGTCTGGGCATGAGTGTACAACAGTTAGCAAAGCGTATCGGCATATCTCAGCAAGCCGCTTCGCGGCTAGAATCCAGAGAAGTGAGTGATACAATTACCTTGAACTCACTTCGTAAAGCCGCTGAGGCTATGGATTGTCAATTGGTTTATGCTTTGATTCCACAAAAAGGCAAGTTAAAAGACATTGTGCAAAGGCAGGCGTTTAAAAAAGCACAAGAGCTTGTCGAACCAGTTGATCATACGATGATGCTTGAAGGGCAAGCAGTAGGAAATAAAGAAGAAAAAACCAAGCAAGTAGCTGAAGAATTGGCAGAGAATCCTGAATCAAAGTTGTGGGATTAAAATGGTAGAATATCGCTTTATTTCAGGCCAAACCCCACTTGATGAAGAAGAAAAGCAAGATCTTATTCCAAGTATTATAACCAGAAAGGATTTAGATCAGTTCGAGCAAGAAAACATACTTGAAGCTAGGCAATGGATAATGCATAAAGCTGTTATTGCAAAACACGACATATTTTCGGCTGGGTTTATATTGGAACTCCATAAACGAATGTATGGTCATGTTTGGAAATGGGCAGGTAAATACCGTAAGTCCAACAAAAATATAGGGGTGGATTATTACCAAATACCTACTGAATTACATAAACTGCTGGGTGACGTTGCTTTCTGGCTGGATAACAAAACTTATAGCATAACTGACCTGGCAATTATTTTTCACCATCGGCTGGTCAAGATCCATCTTTTTCCCAATGGAAATGGCAGTCATGCTCGTTTACTTGCTGATGTCATAATAGCTAAATATGGCGGTAAAAGGCTAACCTGGGGCAGGAGTTCTGATATGGTCAAATCAGGTGAAACCCGCAAGCGTTATATAGCAGCATTTCGTGAAGCTGATAGGGGCGATTATCAGGCAATTATAAATTTTGCTAAACTCTAGAGCTAAGCACAACTAACATTAAGTAGCTGGTTCAACTTCTACTTTCTCATCTGCCTGAACATACTGATGGCCCAAGGTGATAATCTCAGCTGATTCAGGCAAGCCTGAAACCCAGAATCCTCCGTCATCCTCATCCACAATACTCACCGTGTTGACTTTGACTTTAGTCTTATCCTCAACGGTTTTAATCACCATTTCCCCATTCATTTCGAGGTTAAGGGTAGATTTGGCCACATAATGCAGCTGATGCTTATCAGGCAGCATGATATTGATCTTTGCTGTTTCTTCAGCTAAAATTCTGTTGTCTTTGTTGTCGCAATCAGCTTCCAGTCTAAATGACCTTGTATTTGGATCTGCGGATTTGCTTATGAAATCAATATTGCAATTTACTGCTTTATCTCTGTGGAGTAAAACGGCAGAGGTGCTTTGGCGTACAAGCGCGATATCTTTTTGGGGAATCTGTATAACTACTTTGAGTCTGGATAGATCGTAAAACAGAGCAATTTTATCCGCAAATAGCGGAGACACAAAATCACCCTTATTAACCTGCAACTTATCAACATACCCATCAAATGGAGCTACTATTCTGGTTTTACGCAGGTCATCAATCGCTTTTGTATACCCGGCTTCTGCAGCTTCCAATTGCGACTTGGAATCTAAAAATGCACTGGCTGAACTTAACTGCTTATTATATAATGCCCGAGCCGAAGCAAAATTAACCTTTTGCCTGTCCAACAATGCTTTGGCCTGCGCCACGCAATCGCGCAGAGATTTTTCATCGATCATCAAAATAGGATCGCCCGCTTTAAGAAACTGGCCGTCTTTAGCTATGACTTCTGATATCAGCCCATCAGCCTCGGTTTTGATCGTCACATTTCTTATGGGGTAAGTCGCTCCATTAAAACTGAGCGTTACCTGATGCGGCTGAGCAAAGGATTCCAACACCTTAACTTTTAATGCTTGCGTTTGCGACCCAGCTGTTTTGTGATGCCTGGCAAAAATACCAGTGGCCATCCATAAGGAGGCAATAACAACTATCGCAATGATAATTTTAACATTTGTGTTTTGCTGGCTATACCACGAAGGCGCATGCTTTGTATAAACTCCTAAAGCACTCGCCCGCAATTTTGTTTTATAATTCTCAAACATCAGTTTACAAAGCTCAAATCTTCAATAATAAAATCTGCCCGGCGATCATCATTAAAGTTCGCCTGCAATGTTCCAAATAGATTCACTCTTTTACCCACAGATCCTCCAATTGATTGCCCTAATTCCGAGTCCTTTGCTTTAAAGAGCATGCATTTAAGTGTTGTTCGGATTTCATTATCCGATTTAGAATCAGCTACTATTACCATCATGTGCGCTGCCCCTACTAAGCGAACATTCAATATAATTACATCACACAATGCAAAGCGCGGCTGTAAATTCCCACTTCCAAAGGGTGCAGCACGATTTATGACTTTTACCAGTTTACCCGTAGCTGCTCCAACAGTTAAGAGCGCATCTATTGAATACTCTTTCGCTTTCTCAAACAAATGATCAGCCCCATTAAGAGTATTGATTGCATATTCGCTAAAAGCATCGATTTTATCAACTGCCACAGTAAAGCCACCTGCCATAGCGTGCCCGCCTCCCTGAAGCAATATGCCGGCTTCTTTAGCTCGTGCAAGCATCGTTCCAAGGTCGATACCATCGATTGACCGGGCAGACCCCTTACCGATATTGTCAACGATAGAGATGACTGCAGCCGGCCGGTTGTAACGCTCCTTTAGCCTGCTAGCCAGAATGCCGAGTATTCCCTGATGCCAGTTATTCCCTTTGACAATGAGAATAGGCTTGTGGTGAAGTTTATTTTTTTCAATATCGGCAATGGCCTCTTCGAGTATTACCGATTCAATAGCCCGCCTCTCGTTATTTAATTGATCGAGCCGCAGAGAAATTTGATGGGCAAGCACAGGGTCTTCAGTTGTAAGCAGATCGGAACCTAAAACCCCTTCACCAACTCTACCTCCAGCATTAATCCTTGGGCCGAGGACAAAGCCCAAATGATAGCTTTGCGGCGTTGCTTCCAGTCTAGATATATTCGCCAAAGCTGCTATCCCTAGGTTTTTACGCTTACCGATCAGCTTTAATCCCTGGCAAACAAAGGCGCGATTAAGTCCGGTTAGACTCATTACGTCACAAACCGTGCCAAGCGCGACCAAATCCAGATACTGGAGTAAATCTATCTCCTGCCCCTCTTTAAACCAGTTCAAGTTGCGTAGCTTGGCTCGTATAGCCACGGCTGCAAGGAATGCGATGCCTACTGCAGCCAGTGATTTATTAGGAAAATCTTCGTCGAAACGATTCGGGTTTACCACCGCATAGGCTTCCGGTAGAGTATTGTTGCTCAAATGGTGATCTAGGATGATGATATCCAGCCCATATTCAGTAGCCTGTTTAACTGGTTCAAATGAAACTATGCCGCAATCAACGGTCACTACGATTGAATTACCTTCATCCTTTAGCTTTTTTAACGCTTCAATATTTGGACCATATCCTTCGATAATGCGATTGGGAATATATACGCAAACATCAACGCCCAGACTAAGGAAAAAGCGCCTGAGCAAAGCTGTCGACGTAGCACCATCAACATCATAATCTCCAAATATGGCGATTTTCTCCCGATTTATAACCGCTTGAGCTAACCGATCCGCAGCCTTTGACATGTCTTTAAGCAGGAAAGGATCGGGCAATACATCTTTGATTTTGGGGTTAAGAAACAGGTTAGCTTCTTCAACCGATTTCACGCCACGATGACAAAGTATTGCGGCAAGAATATCAGGTATATCTAATTTTTGTACTAGTGTGGTAACGAGTCTTTGGTCGACTTCTTCAAGTTTCCATTTCAATCCTTTCACCGACTCACCAAAAACACGGCTGCCACTGATTTGTAGTGATTCAGCCAACATCTGCCTATCTCATAGTTATTTATCTATAGTGTATAGATTTAAACACCGCGAGTAAATAGCTTATTAGTTTTTTGTAGAACTAAGCCCACAACTTCAGCTTATCTTCGGCCGCGTCTTTGCATAGCCTTAATGTTCTCAATGCCATGATTTTCTACATTGGCATTAAATTTTTTAGCGGAGTTTTTGGAATTTTCTTTATGCAGGTGCGGAGCCCCTTCAACTACATGCTGTTTTTTTTCACCTGAGCGTTTGCTTTTATCCTGCCCACTTAATTGTATAGCCATAGATACCTCCATATAAGCGCTTTCCAATACATTCTTTTAGTATTTCATACAAATACTAATGAAAAGTTAATAATTACCCAGATTATCTTAATAATTCAAGAATTTCAGACTCGGTTAAGCCATAGGAAGGTTTCACCATAATGTCCTGCATGAGCCCGGTTGTCAGTTCCTGAGCGCTTACCAGCAACAATCCATCGGCATCGATTTGGAACCTCACTTCAACTTTGGCCTGTCCAGCAGGCAGCGGCGGGATTCCTTTAAGCTCAAAGCGGGCTAGTGACCTGCAATCCCTGACTTTTGCGCCTTCGCCCTGGACTACGTGGATAACAATTCCAGTCTGGTTTGGCTTTTGCGTAGCAAATTTCTGGGAGCGAGCTGTGGGAATAGATGAGTTACGCGGAATAATACACTCAACAATCCCATCCCCAACTTCAATACCAAGAGAAAGCGGGATCACATCTATCAAAAGGTTATTACTGCCTGATACCAAAGCTTCAGCCTGTAGAGCCGCACCTATCGCTACTATTTCTTCTGGGTTAATGTCTGCTAGCGGCGGCTTTCCAGTCAGCACAGTAACTTCTTTATGAATTAAAGGCATTTGGGTCGCGCCCCCAACAAGAATCACTTCCTTAATGCTCGCAATATCAATATCCGCATCTTTTACTGCACGCTTAAAAACCTTTAGAGTTTCATTTATCAGCGGTTGAGCTAACTTATCAAGATCCCGCCGGGTAACGGTTACACCATTGCTCACTACCGAATCTTCCCTGCTTAGAAGCTCCTTTAGGCTCCTGAGCTGCAATAACTTCTTAAGTTCTATAGCTTGACCAGCAAACAAAGACTGGCTGAGCAGCCTGTCAATATCGTCACCGCCCAAAAGCGCGTTGCCTCCGGTAGCCAAAACCTGAAACACGCCTTTTTGCATTGAAAGGATTGAGATGTCAAAAGTACCTCCACCAAAGTCATATACTGCATAAATGCCCTCAGGTTGCCTATCGAAACCATAAGCAATCGCGGCTGCAGTCGGTTCACTGATCAGCCTCAGCACTTCAATCCCTGCAAGTCTCGCTGCATCACGAGTCGCATGGCGTGCACTTTCATCAAAGTATGCCGGCACGGTGATCACCGCTTTTGTTACCGCCTGATTGAGATGGCTTTCAGCCCGTTGCTTTAGGTATTTCAAAATCTCAGCCGAGACTTCAATCGGTGTGACTTTTCTGCCTTCAGTAATAATCCTCGGCATTCCTGCAACAACCGCATCAACTTTATAAGTTAAGTTGGCCAGCACATCATCACTCACCTTCCCCATCAACCGCTTTATCGAATTGATAGGCTCGAAGCCACTAGCCAACGCCTGCTCACCTACCAGCACTTTATCGCGTTCATAAGCAACCACGGATGGGGTATAGGGTTTACCGCTAAACTGGTCGGGGATAATAGTCACCTGCCCATTTTGCGCATACCCTATGAGGGAGTTAGTTGTTCCCAGATCGATGCCAACTACAATATCACGACTTACAGAACCAATACCTTCAGTTTTGTCGCTTTCACCCGGTTCCTGTATATCATATAAGCGCATGTATTTTAGGCAACCACCCTCACAATAAAGTTATTTATCCGGCGCATGAAAGCATTGGGGTCATTCACCGGCTCGCCTTCCAAAATGCAGGCCTGATCAAAGATCAGGTTAGCCAGGTCTTCAGTTTCAGTACCTTCTTTATTAGCGCTTAAGTCTCCAGCAATTTTAACCAGAATTGGATGCTGGGGATTTATTTCCAAAACTTTAGCGGTACTGGATTTCAATTGCTTCTGATCGATAAGGTAGCGCTCCATACGCGCACTCATCCCACCAAGCGGCACTGCCAGGCATGATGGACTTTCAACGAGCTTATGGGAAACGCGCACTTCACGAACCCGGTTATCCAGAACTTTCTTTATATACGTGACGAGCTCCTTATCATCCACCTTAGCCTGATTATCATTTTTGGCCGGCTCCTCCAGCTTCTTAATCGTGTCGAGATCGATATCACTCGCATTCACCGAGCGCATCTCTTTGTTTTTATATCTGTTTATGACATTGACCCAGAAGTCATCGACATGATCGGAAAGCAGTAGCACTTCGATATCGCGCTTGATAAAACCTTCAAGCTGCGGGTGATGGCTGAGCGCTTTAAGATTATCTCCGGTAATAAAGAAAATCTGCTCCTGCCCTTCCACCATACGCGCGATATAGTCATCAATGCTGATCAAATCACCGCCAGACTTAGTGCTATGGAAGCGGCAGACTTCAAGCAGCTGCTCCTTTTCTTCCAGCGCGGATTCACACAAACCTTCCTTCATCACTTCACCAAAATTATCCCAGAATTTTTGATAGTCTTTGCTGTCGTCTTGCGCGCGGGTTTTAAGTTCTGACAGGATCTTTTTGACAATGGATTTGCGAATTTTATCAACGACAACATTGTGTTGCAAAGTTTCACGACTGATGTTGAGCGGTAAATCTTCAGAGTCGATGACCCCTCGCATAAACCTGAGGTATGCAGGGATAATCTTAGCTTCCTCAGTGATGAATATGCGCTTCACATAAAGCTTCACCCGGCATTTGCGATCAGGGTGGAATAAATCAAAAGGTTTAGATGATGGTATATACAATAGGCTGGTGTATTCAATGTTGCCTTCAGCTTTGGTATGCAACTTCATCCAGGGGGAATCCGGCGCATGGGCTATATGGTGATAAAATTCAGTGTATTGTTCGTCGGTAATTTCGCTTTTAGGGCGCATCCACATGGCTGACGCAGTGTTCACCACTTCCGATTTACCATCTTCATCGGTGAATTCAATCGGGAAAGAGATATGGTCGGAATAGGTAGAGATAATGTGGCGCAGTCGGAATTTATCCAGATACTCCACATCTTCGCTTTTAAGTTTGATGGTAATAGAAGTTCCGGTTTCAATTTTCTCTTTGTAATCTTCTATGGTGTATTCACCCTTCCCATCCGAGAACCATTTATAGGCCTTCTTTTCGCCGGCCTTGCGGGAAAGCACTGTGACGTTATCCGCAACCATAAATGCCGAATAGAAGCCTACCCCAAACTGCCCGATGAGATTGACGTTCTCTTTGGTTGTAGCCAGGCTTTCCAGGAACTTCTGCGTACCCGAGCTTGCGATCACACCAAGATTGTTGATGAGATCGTCATGGTTCATACCGATGCCATTATCTTTGACGGTTACAGTCCCTTCCTTCGCATCTACGATAATCTTAATTTTAGGCTCTTCTTCATTTTGCAGTTTGGCATTATGCAGCGATTCGTACCTGAGCTTATCGCAGGCATCCGAAGCATTTGATATCAGTTCGCGCAGGAAAATATCCTTGTTGGTATAGATCGAGTTGATCATGAGCTGGAGAACTTTGCCGATCTCGGCATCAAATTTTCTTACTTCCTGGGGCATGTTTATATCCACTTAATATATTTATGAATATATATAGTAAAACTTTTCCGCATTTCAAGTTATACCAAGCTATTAACTATCGGCTTTGGATTTATTCACTTTAGCCAGCATTTTAGCTGCAGCCAACAGTTGCGCCTCTTTCTTGGAGCTGCCTTTGGCTTTTAGCGGTTTGAGGCCGGCGACGTGCAGTTCTATTGTAAAGGTAGGGCTATGGGAAGCACCGGTTTGCTCCAGCACTTTGTATTCAGGTATGGGCTTGCCCAGCTTTTGTGCCCATTCCTGCAGTTCGGATTTCGCGTCTTTATCAGCAAAGGCCAGGTTATCAGTCAGATGCTCAGACCAGAGCGGTAGCATAAACTCCTGAACTTCAGCAAAGCTGGAATCCAGGTATATAGCGCCTATCAGCGCCTCCAAAGCATCCTCTAGATTCTTAGGGTTTTCTCTGCCTCCGGACGCCGCCTCGCCATAATCCATAATCAACTCTTTACCTAAGTTTAATTCCCGGGCAATTTGCGCCAGGGTGGATTTTCTAACCAGCGTTGAGTGAATAAGGGCAAGCTTTCCTTCAGGCAAATCGGCAAAGCGCTTGTAAACCATTTCGGCCACTACCAGGCCGATCACGCTATCGCCCAGAAACTCCAGGCGCTCATAGTTACCAGCAGGGCTATTTTTCGACATGCTGGGATGAGTTAACGCAAGTTGCAATAGCTTCTTATTCTTGAATTTATAGTTGAGCTTCATTGTTTATATAGTCTTGAGCGCGCGGCCAGATTCCAAACTAGTTATAAACTTAACAAAGGAAAAGTCTCTTGACCATACCAGAAGATCTGCACGGGCAATAAGATTCTCGGCAGGGACGTATCCAACTTCTTTGAGAAACCTGCTATCGCGCGAGTTATTTCTATTATCGCCCATAAAGAAATAGTGGCCTTCAGGTACTTGATAAACTGAAGTGGTGTTGGTGAATTCTGGCTTTTCATCCAGATCAGCCTGCAAAATGTTGTAGCTCACCCCATTGGGTAGGGTTTCGGTATACATATCGCACTGCTCAGCTCTTTCTTCACAAACATGAGGATCATCATATTTACCCTTATGTTCTCTGCTCACCGGCTGGCCATTAATGTAGATGATTCTGTTGATGAGTTGGATTTTGTCGCCAGGCAGTCCAATCAACCTTTTGATCAGGGGATAGTTTGATGGCGTTGGGCTTTCAAATATAATTATATCGCCGCGCTTGGGTTCACCTTTAAATATCCGACCTTTGAAGAGCGGGAGCCCGAAAGGAAAAGAATATCGGCTATAGCCAAGGGAATACTTGGAGGCAAAAAGATAATCACCGACCATAAGCGACGGTACCATAGAAGAAGAGGGGATGTGATATGGCTCAATCACTAAGGAACGGAAAGTAAATGCGATTACAATAGCCCAGCATAGAGACTTAAAGTACTCCATGTAGTCTATATTCCCGATTAAGGAAGTGTAGTATTGTAATGTCAGATATTTTCCCATACTCAACTCTGTGGACAACCCGTTACTAAACATGTAATATTTGAAAAGACTATACACTATTTAACTTTCAATATAAATATATTTGTTAACTAATTTATGCAATCCAGGGTAGAATTTTTAAATAGTAAGATTTGTGTCCCTTACCAGCAAGCCCTGGAGGTTATGCAAAACCGTGTGAAGGGCATCATCGAAGGCACGGCCGAGCAAGCGCTCTGGTTTCTTGAGCATCCCCAATTGTATACTGCTGGTACCGGCGCTAATGACAACGACCTTTTGCAGCCTGATAAGTTTCCAGTGCATAAAACCGGGCGTGGCGGTAAATATACTTATCACGGTCCCGGGCAAAGAGTTGCCTATATCATGCTCGATCTCAAAAAAATTCATGACGGCGCACCTGATATCAAAAAGTTTGTGAGGCAGATTGAAAACTGGGTGATAGAAAGCCTGGCAGAATTCGGCATAAAAGGTGAGACCCACCCAGGTAGGGTAGGCATTTGGGTGACGAATAGCGATGGCCAGGAGGAGAAGATCGCAGCAATTGGCATTCGCATGCAAAAGTGGGTGAGCTACCACGGTATTGCAATCAACATCAACACTAATCTTGATGACTATGATGGCATAGTTCCCTGCGGCATCAGTGAGCATGGCGTAACCTCGCTGCATAAATTAGGCAAACTTATAAGCATGGAAGAGTTTGATAAAGTGATAGCCGCTAAGTTCGCACAGGTATTTAATGTCGAGTTGGTAGGATGAAAAACATACATATTGTTAGTTCTCAGAAATATCTTGAAGAGGCGTTGGCCACATCTTCACAGTTTAAAGACTATAAAATCTCTACCAGCCCAACTTCAATAGAAGCTGATCTCAATATCATCGATAAAAAAGACCGCGTGAGCTTCAATGGATTTGAGGCTGCCAAGCCCGTAAGCTTAGCTAAACTGATTGCTGCGATTGAGGATAATTTTACCAATCACAGCTATAATATCGGCGAGCTGAGCTTTGATACCAAGGCCAGAAAACTTAGTGTCTCAGGGCGTGAAGAGATCCTCACCGAAACCGAAACCAAGATTCTGCAGGCTTTATGCGAGGCTCGAGGCAATGTTGTTCCCTCGGACTTTCTGCTCTTCGATGTGCTGGGCTATGATGCACGCGCCGAAACCAATACCATTGAAACCCATATTTACCGTATCCGGCAAAAACTTAAGAACCTGATTGGCGGAGAGATCATTGCCACTTCGGGGAATGGGTATGTGGTGGTGGGGTGAGTTTTAAAAAATCCTTTAAATATTTGATTTTTCAGCCTCATTATCTGCAAGGCCTAAAAGAATTCCAAGCGCCCCCTGACCCCCTACAGGGGGCGCTCGAAAAAAAGCTGGATGCTTTTTTTCGTACCTAAATTAAAAGGCCTTGCAGGGAATTCGGATATGAGTTTATTGCAATACTGGGCTGCCGACCACCACGCTTCGCTCGTGGTCGCAGTGACTGAGATTTGGCGTTAATTTAGGATAATTCTACTCAATCTCCACCATAACTTCGCCGGTCATGACGTTATCGCCTTTCTTAAAGTGCACGCCGGTCACTACGCCATCACGTGGCGAATTGAGGATATTCTCCATCTTCATGGCTTCCAGGATGACAAGCGGCTGACCTTTCGCCACTTTCTCGCCCTTTGCGACTTTGACATCAACAACCATGCCGGAAATATTGGCAAGAAGATTATTTTGCTCAAGGCTATCAAGGCTGGGCTTCATAAATTTATAAAGTTCCGCTGCCCGAGGAGTTAGCACCGTTGTCTTGACAATACTACCCATAAAAGTCAGCGCATACCCACGACTGGTATATTCAACCTGCATGCTATAATTGCGGCCATTAACTATGCAGTCAAAGCGCTTATTTCCCAACAACCATTTACTCTGGATATAGAGGCGGCGATTTTCAAAGGTAACCTTAAAACCATCATCTATCGGCCTTACAGTCACCGGGTAATTCTTATCATCAAGGCGCACTACCCAGCGGGTTCCCAAGAACATTGAGTTCCCGCGAAGCTGCCCGGTGATCTGGGCATCACGCCGCGAATCTGAAAGAAAGATAAAAACCGCCGCTGCAAGCAATACTGCACCTTGCTCGTTTGACAATTCCGCTCCGGTAAAACCCCCTTTATATTCTTCTTCGATAAAGTTGGTGGAAATATTGCCGCTCTCAAAACGCTGGTTGGCAAAGATTGCCTGCAGGAAGCTAATATTTTGCGAAATCCCCCGGATAACAAATTTGCCCAGCGAGTCTTTCATATATTCCAGAGCCTCTTTACGAGTGGTCCCATAGGTGCAAAGCTTTGCAATCATTGGGTCGTAGAACATGCTGACTTCACCACCTTCATAAATGCCGCTATCCACCCGCACATTCTCTGAATGTTCAGGCTCACGGTAAGTGTTGATCTGCCCCGTCGAAGGCAGGAATCCAGAACTTGGATCTTCAGCATAAACCCGCGACTCAAATGCCCAACCCGTAAGCTTTACATCCTTCTGGGTAAAGGGGAGCTTCTCATCCGAAGCTATACGCAGCATAAGCTCAACAATATCGTAACCGGTTATGAGCTCAGTTACTGGATGCTCGACCTGGAGCCGGGTATTCATCTCCAAGAAATAAAAGTTCTTCTTTTGGTCAACAATAAACTCTATGGTGCCAGCGGAGTAATACTTAACTTTTTTCGCAAGTCGGATGGATTGCTTATACATCTTAGCCCTGGTCTTCTCATCGAGCAGCGGGCTGGGAGCTTCCTCAATTACTTTCTGATTATGGCGTTGAATCGAGCATTCCCGCTCACCCAAACAGACATAGTTTCCAAACTTATCAGCAATCAGCTGAATCTCGATATGGCGTGGGTTCTCAATGAACTTTTCAATAAACGTGCGTTCATCTGAGAAGTTATTTCGCGCCTCATTGCGGGTAGAACTAAAGGCCTGCTGCATTTCTTCTTTTGTCCGCACGATGCGCATTCCTTTACCACCACCGCCAGCGGCTGCTTTAAGCATTATGGGATATCCTATACGCGAGGCAATTTTAAGCGCTTCTTTCTCATCGGTAATGGCAGCCAAAACACCTGGGACTACATTGACCCCGGCTTCCCGGGCGATTTTCTTAGCTTCAATTTTATCCCCCATGCATTTGACTGAAGCAGGCGAAGGACCAACAAAGGTTATATTATTGCGGGCAAGAAGCTCAGCAAATTCCGTATTCTCAGATAAGAATCCATAACCCGGGTGCACTGCATCGGCTCCGGAAATTTTGATCGCATTTAAAATACGCTCAGCATTAAGGTAGCTTTGCGTAGCCGGAGACCCTCCAATGTAGACAGCTTTATCAGCGAGCCGGACATGGAGTGAGTTGGTATCTGCATCAGAGTAAACAGCTATTGTAACAATACCCAACCGCTTTGCAGTTTTTATAATGCGGCAAGCGATTTCGCCACGGTTAGCAATGAGTAAGCTTTTAATCATTATAAATAAACATCTTTTATGCCATTTATAAAAGATGATAAACGACTTCACAAGCTTTTCCTAATTGAAAAAATAAGCATTGTGTGATATATTTTGTAAATGAACATATTTTCTTTAGACTATGTTATTCGAAATTAACAGCTTCTCTGTATATTAGCTACCTTACGTATAACCCTCTAATCCTGCGAGGACTATATTTACCACTTAATTTAACATCTTTTAATTATTTTTTATGGAAGCCCTACCCAAAACCACCGTTAAATTTATTTTTCATTTTGTGAAAAAGTACTGGGTGAGCTTCATATTCATGCAAATTTTTTACCTGGGCATGACAATTGATAACGTGGTATGGCCGCAAATCACCCGCATGATTATCGCAGCAATTGAAGGCTACACCGGAGATCGAGAGTATATTTGGCCAGCAATATCCGGGGTAGTTTTCCTTGGCGCCGCCGTCTGGATAACCATAGAAATCTGCTTCCGCAGCGCCTTTATTGTTGCAATGAAGGTACTGCCAAAACTGGAGTCTGACATTCGCATGGCTCTATTCAAACACTTAGGTTACCAGTCTTACGAATTTTTTAGCAATAATTTTGCGGGGTCTTTGGCCAATAAAATCAATGATATGCCGCGCAGCACCTATAATATTCTGACTATGATTATGTCGCTGTTCATCCCAGTCATGCTGACCACACTGATTTTAACCTCAATGTTCGCCCGAATTTACCCGCTTTTTGGGATGATTATATTCACCTGGTTCTGCATTCATATAGGTATTTGTTTATATACAGCCAAAACTTGTAGCCGCTATTCTGATATCCATGCAGAGAGTCGTAGCAGGCTTTCCGGACGCATGGTTGATAGTTTTGCCAACAGCACAAGCGTTAGGCTTTTTTCCCGCCGGGCTTTTGAGTTTGATTACGTTATGGAACAACAAAATGACGAGGTCATGAAGCATAAACAAGCGCTTTGGTATATTGAGAAAGTTAAGATATTACTGGGCGTTATATGCTTTATATTTCTAGGCATTTTTCTCACCTACACCCAGGTTTACACCTATAAGAAGGGCCTAATCTCTCTGGGAGATCTTGTATTTACTTTACAGGCTTCATTCCATATCACCATGCTCGCGTGGTGGGCGGGGCTTGAACTGCCGCGTTT
>Ga0206948_1003_pt2 | contig 30940 bp, 24 predicted proteins | sample Alteio_BWOrgHeat_FD_153236 | JGI IMG/M metagenome (GOLD analysis project Ga0206948, IMG submission 153236) | Enriched cells from forest soil in Barre Woods Harvard Forest LTER site, Petersham, Massachusetts, United States -... | ecosystem: Environmental > Terrestrial > Soil > Temperate forest > O... | reverse complement strand
CTAATCATATTGCAGCTAAATCTTTAAATGCCATACCAATAGTTGATGACTTGTTAGCGAAAGTAGACGAATTTGCTGCATTAATACAAATTGATAAAATTGAAAATGCTAAAGGGCGCCTTGAAGCTCTCAAAGCTAAGCTAACAAATAAGGGGGGATTTGTTAGTATTTCCCAACTGGATGCTTTGGATAGTCAATTAATAAGAGACCTAGCAACGACATACAGTAAGAACTACAACATTCAATTTGATAGACTGAATAGACCTGAAGATAAATTAGCAGGTGCTGAAGCTAAATTAGCAGGTGAGAAATGGGCAAATATTCGGGCTGCTACCGTGACTTTAACGAAAGGTGATTATATGCATTACCTGGAACAAATTGATCCAATTAGTCAAGAAAAAAAAGCTATGTTGAGCTATGACAATATCGAGCAAGAGTTCGCAGGTATAGATTCAGAAACAGTAGCAAAAGATAAAATGGCGAGTTTAATTGGTATCAATAGCTATACTGAAGTAAAGCCACTACCTGATAATTTTACTGGTTTTGATATCATTGGCTGGCAAAAGACAAAGCTTGATTTGTATCAAAGTAGCAAAAACCAAATGGCTTTCTTTTCGCAAATCTCTACTAAGATGGATTTCTTTGATCAATACCCTTCAGAAATGGCTCGCTATAACGCCTATGTGAATCGTGTAGCTTCGCCAAAAGAGTATAATGCTCTCATTTCTCAAGAAAACCAAAGCATTTTGGTAGGTGTCTTAGCGGATAAACTGGCAGATCAGTATTTGAAAAGCCATAAAAAGCTAAATAAAGAGGAAGTAAAGAGTAATTTTGTAAACCAATTAAAAGATGTCCCAACAGAAGTGTTGCGTTCTAATATTGGAGCGCTTACTCAAAAGCAAGCAAAGTTGAGTAAAGAAGAGAAAATCGAAAACTACAATAAGTTTAATGCAGTGTTGGCGCATATGCTTGCTTCTATAGCAGTGGATAATCCTAGTCTTAAGCATAAGCAAATAGATGAGATTAAAAAAAATGCAATAGAATTTATCCATGGTTTGCAAAGAGAATATACGGGTTTTGCAGCGGGATTAGATATAGAAAAAGTATCTATTGAAAACATTAATCATGCTTTTGATATTATACAAATAACTTCGAGCACACCGAAATCAATGTCAACCTTGTCAAAAGCTGATGTTGCATTGTTTAATGATATTGCAAAGGTTATACCTCCCGATTTTTCATTGGATGCAATTAAAGAAAGGTTGCCGAAAGAAATCGGAAACGACAAACAAATCAAAGATTATGTAATTAAACTTGTTGGCAACCCAGACAACAAGGATACCACTAAACTAAAGGAGAGCATTACCAAAGAATACATGAGGCGCAAGTTTCATTCTAAGCCTAATGCAGAAGAATCAAAAGAGATCGATGGTTTAGTTCAAAGAGTCATGAAAGACATAGGTGGTGGTAAAAATGACTTTTATTGCGTAAGCCCTGAGTTGCGGAGGAAAATTGCCCGCGAAGTTGTTGTGGATCACAGAAAACATGTTGCAGATCACAATGAGGCACCATGGGCATGCTAAAAAACCTAAGCACGGACAAGCTGTAATGCTTCCTGAAGCTGCAAACGCAGCACGCGATAAGATTAGTGAGAATGTTGTAGAAAAAGAACAGCAGGTTCTGCGCTTTGACGCGGTATGGGCTGCAATCAAATCTAGCTTTGTACATCACCCGAATGATTATAAAAAATTATTCACGCAGTATGAGGAAATATACAAAGGGTATCAGGTGCAGCTAAAACCTGATGAATTTCAAGTTTACATTGAGAATTTCATCAAGATGTTTAGTGAAGCTCGGGGCGGTAGAATGGATCGAAGCTTGCTTTTTTCTAAAGAATTTGTAGAAGCTATGAAGTTGCACCTTAGCGATCCGGAAAACAGTAAAGCGCTTTTATTTAGCCTGAAAAGAAGTAAACCTTATAATCCAGCAGAGCTATGCAAGGCTTATAATGCCTGCATGCGTGACATTGAAGAAATCCGCATTGCTATGTCGGAAGAAAAGATTGCTACGATAAATCATAAGATTTTAGGATTTATTTCTAAAGTAAGCATCGATATTACCGGCGCTAAGCGCATAGATAACCACTTGCTAGATAGCCTAAGAGATAAGATGGTTCCTGGCTCGCCGTTTATAACTTCCCATAAGAAAAGAACCGACAGCGAGTTTGCAAAAGAGTTTGGCACGCACTTCCCAGTACTTAAAAACATCCTTGAGAAAGTTGTTATCGATCAGCATCCAAAAGAATATGCGCACAGCAAAGATAAACAGAAATACTTAGATAGTGAGATGCGTAAAATGGTGAAGAAGATTGCCAGCAATTTGCAAGCTGATGCGAAGAAAGCAAAAATCAATGTTCATCATAAATTTGTTGAACTGGAAAAAGAAAATGATCAATTGATTAAAAATAAGGCTATTGGAAATGGTCTTAAGCTAGTTTTAGCTGCGGTTCAATCAAAGAAACAGTCAATAAAAGTTGCTAACATTATCGAAAAGGCTTACCAAGAAGATTACTACTTAGAATACATAAAAAAGAATTGTCCTAGCTTGCATAAGAAAATCGATAGCATGTTAAAGACGATTAAAGATCCTATTATTTATAGTGCACAAGTAGCCATAGCTTGCCAGGCAATAATGGAAGCGGGTGATGCAAACACTGCGCTTACAGAAGTAGATAGCGCTCTAAAACTATCCTCTGAACTAGGGGTAAAAATAGGGCTACCTTTGAAACCACCATTTGCTATAGAAAGTGATATTAACCCTGAATTTATTAGTGAAGCACTCACATATAACAAACAAAAGTTAGTAGATGAAATGTGCAAGAAATACCCAAATATAATCCAAGCAATTGTACGAGCAAGCCGCGATGAATCTGTTAAAGCGAACCAGGCTGGAGTCTTAGAATTTAAAAAGGGTGAAGAATATGATTACGATAAGTATATAGATCATATAAATGCATTTAAAAACACTTTAGAGACTGCACTTCCAGGCCAAGGAGTTTTAGTGCTGGCTCAGTTAAATGAAGAGTTAGCTGATCATACGAAAGATATTTCTGCAGAACTTATTAAAGGAATTGGAGAAAAACACATAGGTGGTTTGGCAGGGAAATCCATGCCAGCTGCTGTTCAAGCGCGTTAAAATCAGTCATGTACACTTCCATAAGCGGAAAAAATCATTAAAAAGCAATTGGCGTTAACCTTTTATTAAGCTTTATCTGCAAATAATAGTAGTTATGAATAAATGCGGAGAAAAGCCATGCCAAAGTTCCCAAGAGCTAATCCAGACGTGAGCGTAGAGAAGACACAAAAAAAAGAGTCGGGCAAAGCTATACATCCGTCAAAAGTAAATTTTATTGAATTTAATGGGGAAAAACTCTACCCACAAATTATTCAATTTCAAAATAATAAAGGTGAAGCTAAGAGTAGTATTGTGTTTTCTGCAATCAAGCCAGCTGGAGAAGTGTCCGTGCCACCTTTTAAAGTTAATTTAAAAAAGATGCATTGGTACTACTTAGAAGGGCAAATAGTTTTATCAGAAGGGCAGCCTAAAAATGCTATAAAAGTAGATGAGCTCAGAAAAAATATTACCAAGCTAGTTGTGAATTCTTATTTGCGTTCTAAACCAAATGCTGGGGAGGTTGAAGCTATCAATGCTATGGTTGTGAAAGTAGTCAAAAGTATGGGACTTGAAGTCAGTAAAGATATGGATGGCTTAGCTCCTGAGTTGATGCAATCTATGAGTAAAAACCTATTTAAGGAATGGGAGTCTCAAATGAGGACTGGCATCAGACCTGAGGCTATTGAAGCGGCGCAACAAGTTGTTAGGTTTGACAGTGTTTGGAAGGCAATCAAATCTTCTTGCGTTATATACCCGAATGATTTTGTCGTATTAAATAGGAGCTATAACGACCTAAAGGGTAAAGATGGTGGGGCTGTTAACAACAAAGATATTGAAGACTTTCTTAAGAGCTTTAAGACCCTGTTAGGTGGAGCCAGCATAAGCAGAAAAGTTCTATTTTCTAAAGAATTTACTAATGCAATGCAGCTGCATCTCAGTGACCCTGATCATAGTATGATACTATTTTCAGCGCTCAAAAGGGATAAAGCTTATAGTCCTGCGAAGTTATGTGAGGATTATGTAGATCGTATGCAAGCAAAAGATTATGCAGAAGCAAAATCTAAGAAAGTCGAGGTCGCAATCGATGTTCAACCGGAGAGTAAAAAAACTGGTACTCAAGAAGAAGAGCTTGAAAAAGTTGCTAAGACAATTGCCAAGGCAATTATTAAGTCCAGTTGGCGTAAACCGACTAAAGATGAGATTGAAACCATCAAAAATCTTGCTCCGCTGTTTAAAGGAATAATGGATAACCTAGGTGAAGATGTAAATAGTGTGACCCCTGGGTTGTTACAATATGCGGCTAAAAACCTACTGGAGAAATTTAATCCTAAAGAAGGCCTTACTGAAGCGGATATGGATAGAGCTACAAAAGTTATTGATTTTAACATTGTTTGGAAAACAATCAAATCTTCTTGCGCTGTTTATCCGGATGATTATATCGAGCTCTATAAGCGTTATAACAAATTAAGCGAAGAGCAAGCCAAGAAGGGTAATCCTTTGGAGAAAAAGAGCGTTGAGGAATTCTTCAGAAGTTTTAAAGGCGCTTTAGGAGGGACAAGCATAAGTAGGAAGGTGTTATTCTCTACTGGTTTTACAGAAGCTATGAAGCTGCATTTAAATGATCCCGAAAGCAGCCAAAAATTATTAGAAAATCTTAAACGCTCCAAGGCTTATAATCATGAAGAGCTGTGTAAGGCTTATATAAGCTGTATGCGTAATATTGAAGATTATCGTGAGTTTATGCCAGTATCTGAAAAAGGAAGAGCCGCTCGTGATATTGATCAATTTATAATAAATGCAGGCAGTCATATTAAAGCACATGAGATCAATATTAAGGAGCTCAATCAGTTAAGAGATTTTCTAATACCGGATTCGGCTTTCATTACTTTTCCTAAGAAAATGTATACCGCTGAGTTTGCGGAAAAGTTTGCAGAAAAATTCCCAACACTTTATAAGGTTTTTGGAGATATTGTCACAAAGCAAAATCCTAAGGAATTCGCAAGAGTAGAAGGCGATGCGGCGGCTACTAAAAGGCTTTTAGATAAGAAGATTCAAAATCTGGTGGGAGAGTTTTCAAGCAAATTGCAAAGTGAAGAGAAGAAAAATGAAGCTAAGATACTTAAATCGCAAGCTAAAGTAGAAAAGGGCGAAGCAGTAGTTGAACCGCCAAAGCTCAAGAAATTCAACCTCTACCGCGAATTCAAATTGCTTGAAAGCGCGAGCAGAAAGGATTTGAATACTGAACCAAAGGCTCAGGCTCAAGCGCAAGAACAGGAGGTGTCAGCTGTTGTAATCCACGCTAAAACTCCTGAAGGCGGGGAACCTGAGAAGCCTAAAGCGCAACAAAAAGATCTTCAACCCCAAACTCATGTTGTTAAAAATCTTTTAGTTGGTATGAAGCTTATAAAGGACATAAAGGAACCAACTAGGCGAGAGGATCTTGATGTTGGTGAAAAAGGAGAACCAGAGAAGAAGGAGGGTCTTTTGCGCCGTGCAGCGAACAAATTGCATCTTAAGGGTAGCGGGAAACCTCATATGGTTGCTGATAGAAAAGCACCTAATGTGGCTAAGTTCGATCCTAGCGCCGGCAAAGGTAGTGGTGTTGAACGCTAGTTGATAACTAACTGCTATATCAAGCATCAGTAGCTAAAAACAACGCCGTTAACCTTTTGTTAATCTCTATCTGCGATGATTGTAGTTATGTGCAATGAAGATGGAGAAAGATATGAAAGAAAATCTGCCACGTATGGCAAGGCATATCGTAAACATTGAGGATGAACAATATTTTGCTTTTCTTAAAGAAATAACAAATTCTAAGGGAGAGAATGTAATGATTGTTGCATACTCGAAAACAGAACATAAGCTCACTATAGGCGAAAAAGATATTTTGAACAAAATACCCGTGCCTGAAAAGTTGCCGGGTAAAAAGCAAGAAGGTCCAGAAGAATTCTTTACAACAGGACTTCCTGTTGGACATGCAGTGCTTAAAGTAAAAATCGGTGAAGAGGATTATTATGCTTATTATGTGGATGGTGTAGATGCTGATGGAAATGACAAAAGGATAGTAGCCTATTCGTTAGATGTGAAAGTAATTGAAACCCAAGAAGAGTATTCAAACCTGAAAAAGCTTCCGTCACCCAATATAGAAGATCTGATGACGTGGACAAAAGCACGGGGCGAAAATCAAGAAAAGGGAGAAAAATTCCTCTCATCAGAAACGCCTAAAGGAGAAGTAACAACAGTGCTGAGAGTGATTATCGATAATAAGCAATATTATGCTTATTATGATAAAGCTAAAAAAGGATTTTTAGGGGGTACAGAACCTATTGTTGCATATTCAATAAATTGGAAAGTTATTAGTCCAGTTGATTATAATAAATTGAAAGAGTTGGAACCTGATCCGGCTGAGCTAAAGCAATGGAAGACTGCTAAAGGTACTGTACTTTCGTCTAAGCAGCCAGTGGGGGCTACAGAAGTTGCAAAAGCCCAACCAAAGCCACAACCTGTGGCAAAGACAGAACCTGTGGCACAGCCTAAAAAACTTGCTCCAGAAAAAATTGCTGCCATCCAACAACCTAAGCCAGAACCTGTCTCTGTGCCAGTTCAAGCAACCCCTGTACATATTGCTCCACCAGACGAAGAACCAAAGCAAGAACCTGTTGTATCAGCTGCAATTATAACACCACCTGTCCAACAACCTGTATTACAGCAACCCGAGCATATTGCTCAACCGGACGAAGGAGCGAAGCAAGAGCATGCTGTGCCAGTACCTGTCCGACCTGTTGAAGAGCCTGAGCCGCGACCTGTTACTGTGCATGCTGCGGTAACTCCTGTTCATGTTGATCAGGATGAAAAACCTAAGGAAGCAGAATTTGTCACGATACACTCCTCACCAACACCAACTATTAAACCATCAACTCCAGCTGTGCAGCCAATAGTTCAGGGATTTAAAGAATCAGCACTTGATGATGCGGCTCCTAAATCACACCTTGGAGAGCACGAACCACCTAGACTACAAGGAAAACCACCATTGCCTCCAAAACCTATCGTGCAACCAAAACAACAAATGAGTTCAACATCTGATGATTATGCAGTAGAAAAAAAACAGCTAAAAGAAAGCATTAAAAACCAGGTCACATCATTTTTTCACCGCAACCCTACTGCTACGGAACAAACAAAGATCGATGTTATTGCAAGGAGAATCATAGAAAATAAGCTCGAGTATAAAAGCTTAACTCCTAAGTCAATGCATACTATGATTAAAAATTTCATTAAGGATTATAATCCTAATTCAAGTGAAGGCATTACCAAAGCAGCTCTTGAAGAAGCGCAAAAAGTTATAGTATTTGATAGTGTTTGGAAAGCTGTCGACTCATCATTTAAGGTACACAAGAATGACTATGATGAATTGCGCAGACATGTTGACAAAATTCCAAAATGGGAAACCGGTAATCTCGGAGAATTTATCAAAGGCTTTAAAGGGACTATCGGAGGAAATAATAAAATCAGCAGAAGCCAGCTATTTACCAAAGACTTTGATGAAGCGATGAAGCTGCATGTCGGTGACCCTGTAAATAGTAAAGCGCTATTGGAAGCGCTCAAAAAGGATAAAGCCTATGACCCAGCCAAGCTATGTAAGGCTTATGTCAGCTGCATGAAAAACATTCAGGACTATCGTCTGACTCTCACAAAAGCTGAGAAAGCGGGAAGCGAGGATAAGATTAAAGGGTTTATTGCAGAGGCAGCTAACGCTATAAGTAGCCAGGGAATCAATGATAAGTCTTTGAGCGAGCTAAGAGACAAGCTCATACCGAACACATTATTCCTGTCATCGCCGAAGGTTAAGCCAAACGAGTTTGCAAAAGAGTTTAACAAACAGTTCCCAACGCTTAATGAAGTATTGAAGGGGATGGTGGGCGAAAAGTCCGTGGATAAAGAAATGCAAAAGCTTGTTCTAGATCTTGCAAATAAACTGAAGGTAGATGACAAAAATCATCCTGATTTGGATCCATACATAAGGGTACACAAAATGCTTTCCGAACTCGAAGTACAAACTCGTGAAACGAAACCTGAAAGACAACAAGAAAGTGTTAAGAACTTTTTATCATTTATGAATATAGAAGAACCTAAAGGCGCTAAAGACACGCAAAAGGCTGCCCAACGTAGTTAAATCAGTAACGTTAAATAATAGCTAAATCAAGGTATTGCTTCGGTTTGACATATTTTAGAATTATTTATCTAATTTAAAAATGGTACAAAAACGGTCTAGTTTTGGTTCTGGCTTTTTATGTATTATGAGCAAAATCTATAAGAAACAATAGGTTGGCAAATCCAGTCAATTGTAGTGATTTCAACAACTTACTTTGCATTTTACATAATGCGGAAGTAATTATAAAATCACTGAAATCGGTACAAAAACGGTCTAGTTTTTTAAAGCCAAAATGCTCACTTTTTTTATTATAACATCAAGACTATCAATAAGATAAACTGCATTACTTTTTTGAGAAAGTTAAGCTTTATTGCACCCAAATGTTGCTTGAAATTATAGCAGAGAAAAAAGCTATGTGCGACTAGTTTTTAATTCGGGCAGACTGGTGCCATAATGTCAGTTACAACACCGGTTGCAATTCTAAGATTTAGCAGCTAATCTGCAGCTATACCCAAGCATTTCAATAATTGGGTAGGAATGCTCGGGTTCCGCATGAGGCGCGTATTCTTCATACTTAACGAAATGCGAAGCCCGCCGCATGACACCCCCAATTTTTAAAAGGCGAAGGGTAAATGATTAGTTTTAGCAAGCGTGGTAGTAGCAGTTTTAGAAAGTGGTGGTGGTCGCTGGACTCCACTACATTCATGCTGTTGATTGTGCTTTTGGTCGTCGGATCAATCCTGATCACCACTGCAAGCCCGGCGGTTGCAGACCGGCTTAAGATCAGTTCTTTTTATTTCGCCCACCGGCAGTTTATCTTTCTCTTTATGGGACTCGGGATCATTATATTTATTTCCGCGCTTGAAGAAAAACAGCTCAGGCGTCTGGTGCTATTGAGCGTAGTTGCCTGCTTTGCCATGCTTGTACTAGTCCTGCTGGTCGGGGATGAGGTTAAAGGCTCGCGCCGCTGGATTGCCACTCCATTTACCTCATTGCAGCCCTCAGAGCTGCTCAAGCCCTTCTACATATTCATCTGTGGGATGTTGCTCGCAGAGCGCCATAATCGCAAGGATTTTCCAGGGTTTAAAGCCTGCATTATCATGCACTTCTTCCTGGTGGCTCTGCTTTTTCTGCAGCCTGATTTTGGCATGGTGATCACTTACACTTCGGTGCTTGCCGGGCAATTCTTTCTCGCTGGCCTGTCCCTCTGGTGGATTGCTGTAGTTGGGATTATAGGTATAACCGGGGCATTCGGCGCCTATAGTTTTCTTCCCCATGTTGCAAGGCGTATCGACAATTTTCTCAACCCGGAAAATGCTGATAATTACCAGGTGGAGAAATCCCTTGAGGCCTATATCAACGGGGGACTATTTGGGCGTGGACCAGGCGAAGGGACGGTAAAAGCACATCTTCCTGACTCCCATACTGATTTTATTTTTGCAGTGGCAGGTGAGGAATTCGGCGCCATATTTTCCTGCATGATTATTCTTCTATTTCTCGGTCTTACTATCCGTGGATTATATCTTTTGAGCAAAGAAGATAACCTTTTTCGCATCTATACTGGTGGTGGCATCATCATTCTCTTTGCTTTGCAGACCATATTCAATATCGGCGTGACCCTGCACATTTTTCCAACCAAGGGCATGACTCTGCCATTTATCAGTTATGGCGGGTCATCTATGTTCTCGTTCTCTATTGCTTTTGGAATTTTCCTGAACTTAACTAAAAAGCGATACGAAGTAACCATACCAAGGAGCCGGTCATTAATCATGACGAGATAATGTTTAACCCGCACTTATTCCAGGCAGGGTACAAATCAAAACGAACAGTAGGCTGGGCGCTTTCAGGTTTTGTGCATTTAGGATTTATATTAGTGGTTATTGGCTATGTGAACTACTCGCTTTTTTCCGATATGCAGCAAGTGCATATGCAGAGCATCCCTTCGGTTATAGATGTCATCTTGGTGCCGGATTTTATCGCTACTAAAGAGAATGAAATCAAACTTGAGTCGCAAATAAAGCCAGAGACGCCGGATATTATCGAGCAGAATCTAGATGCTAAACCGATAAATATCCCTGAGCCAGCAGTGGATAACGTCGTTAAGGCAGAGATAACTAAGAGTCCTGCTCCACAGCGCTATGAGCAGATTCTTGCCCGCCATTTTATCAATGCCCTTCCCAGTAATATAAAGCAAATCAAACAAAACAGTGTGGTTGACATATGGATACGCATTAACCGGAGGGGTGAGATTGAGGATTATGGGTTTCATCCTGAGCCGCAGGATGCGCAGCTTAAACTCATGATTGAAACCGCAATTATAAATGCAAGCCCGGTACCGCTTCCCCCTCCTGAGACGTTTACCAGCGATTACGCACAGTATTTGCTGCCACTGCTGCTTAGGAAATAGCTGCAATGAGGGCTTTACCTGGGCGGTAAAAAAGGGTAAAATTCCATAAGACCTCTGCATAAGGGTCCTTTTGAGCGCTTATTTGCGCGATGCGGTTCTCAAGTCCTCATGTACATAGGGGTACACTGCGGCTTTCCGATCCTATCGCACAAATAATCATCTCAAAAATCCTCCTTATGCAGAGGTCTTATGATTTTATAAGATTGGTGTATGAGTTACCTGAAAAGAATTCAAGACTTTAGCGTCTACCAACAAGCAGTAGCATTAATGTTGGTCTCATTGGCGTTCTTTGCCTTGCTTAACTGCATAATGCGCATGCTTGCCCCTAGCTTTGATCCTTATGTGATTTTGGGTTATCGGAGCTTGTTTACCCTGGCCTTCGCCTTAATGGCTTTGCCTTTTATTTCTATCAAATCCAGTGGTAATAAAACCTTCAATCGCATCAATTTTTTTAAGTCGGTTTCCGATTTCGCCAGTATTCCGCTTTGGGTCGTGGCGTTGAGTCATATGCAGATTACTCAGGTTGTTTCGATTGCCTTTCTCACTCCGATAATATGTTCGGTATTTGCAGCCATTTCCTTGCAGGATAGAATGAGCTCTGCTAAATGGGCTGCTTGTATTATGGGTTTTATTGGGGCTTGTATTATTGCCAGCCCTGACATGCAGGGCTTTAACTATTATAGCTTTTTTGTCCTGGCGACCTGCATTCTGTGGGCGAGTAGCGGCATTATGATGAAGAAGCTTACCATCAGGCAGCAGCATCCCTTGATCATAAGTTTATACAATAATGGTTTGCTTACCTTGTTCACTCTACCCTTCTTAATTGCCTCAGGTAGGCTGCCTAATCTTCAGGAATTCTATCTGACACTAGCTATGGGGCTAGCTGCATTTATAGGAAATATTGCGCTGGCAGGAGCCTATAGGCGCACATCGATCACCAATTTGCTGCCCTATGAATACATAAAGTTGATTTTTACCGCTTTGTTTGCCTTTATGCTTTTTGGAGAAGTTATTACTGTATCCACTATAATTGGCTCAACTATTATACTTACTGCCTCATTTTATATCGCAAGACGGGGTGAGGAGGTCGCCAAGGTGCCTTCACAAACCCGGATATAATTTGGGAAAATAGCGTTCTACGATAGCTATTGGGAAAGCGAGTTTAATAAGACCTTTTGGACTGTCTGAAGTAAGTAATCCCTTTTTGAGCAATGCTGTTAAAACTGTTCGAGCCTGACGTTCTTTGTAACCAGTAATGCTTGCAGCTTTGCCCCTATCAAATGATCCGGCAAGTGCGGCTTCGCGCAGCAAACTGAATGCACCATTAGGCAATCGCTTAGTCTGCACTTCTTCAGCAGCATAGATTTCTATGCGCTGCAACAGCTCGGTTGGCGCTAATATTGATGACATATATTCTATTTGATCAATGCAGATGCTAAGAAAAAAAGCGCAAAATTCTACCAGCCCTTTTTGGGTTAAATTCCCCCGGCCGTCCAGGTCGCCCTGCCGAGGTTGATCAGCCTGCATAAGAAGCGCTTTATATTTATTTGCCTCGCGCGCCAATCCTCTGGATACTGACCATAAGCTATTTCCTATCCCAATATGGCGCAAATATGCATGCGAAAATAGGCGGGTAACTCTGCCATTGCCATCATAAAAGGGGTGAATCCACAGCATCCGGTGATGTGATGCAGCAACCGCAATCACCTGTCTGATTTGAGATAGTTTACTAGGATTGTACGCTTCGGCAAAGCGTTTGAGAAACGCTGGCAGAGAGGAAGCTAGTGGGGGGACATGATGCCCAACTTTAACCTCGCTATTTCTGAAGGTGCCGGCTTCTACTCGAATGCGTGAGCCAGTGTCAGGGTTAGTAACCCAGAGTAATTCTTCAGGCAAGCGTTGAAAAAACTCCTTATGTATCCAGGATATGGTGTTAATTGAAACTAAATCAATTGGGGCTTCCCCTAGATCTATCATTTCCTGCACTTTAATATGCGCGGTAGCTTCCAATTGCAGAGCACGCTTTGCCTGATTATCAGAGTAATCATCAGCTAAAGCTCTCTCAATATCACGGGGATGAGTATTGTGACCTTCAATTAGGTTGCTATAATAGCAATTCATGGAACGTACTAAGTTGCCGACACTTTCAGCAACATCTGGGCAAATACGGCCGGTAAGATTGCTTGATTTTTTTAGAAGTTCTGCTACGAGATCTTCAAGCCTGCGCTCCCCTTCGCCTGGCATCATAGGCTCCATGAAAGAGGGTGAATCTATATACCCATATATTTTTGCCATATTTTTTGCCGGTCTTTGTGCCTCTTGTAATTCAGTCTACACCTGAATGATCCGGCTTTCAATGCATATTTTTTGCCGGTCTTTTTGCCGATGTTGCTGGCGGGATATATTGAGGTAGGGCAAGTTAAGACCCAGAATAAATTCGCTATGGCTGCTTTCTTTCAAACCTGACCAGATTTGCAAACAATTCTGCCCCTAACTTGCCTTCGCATAATTATGCAGTATATTAAGAGCTGAGACAATAGAAATTTATTATAGAGCAGATGAGAACGGCATTAGTCACTGGTGGAGCTAGTCGTATTGGGGCAGAGATTGCCCGTCATTTGAGCAAGCAGAATTGGAAGGTTATAATTCACTATAATACCTCGCAACAGCAGGCGGAAGATCTGGCCAGGGAAATCGGGGGAGAAACTGTGCATGCGGACTTTGCTAAGTCTGGTCAGATCCAAAAAATGTTTAGTAATATAAGCAAGATGCCCGAATTAATTATCAATAATGCCGCAATTTTTAAGAATGACACTTCTCCTCTCGCCTATGATGAGCAGTTGCAAATTAATTTACTAGCTCCCCAGCAAATTATATGGGAAAGTTGCTGGGCTACCAAAAATGAAATCAGCATAATCAATATGCTGGATGTGTGGGCGACTACCATGCCGGTTAATTTTGAATCCTATGCTTTGACAAAGGTTGCACTTGGGCTGTTCACGCGTAATTTTGCCCGACTTTTGCCTTTAAATGCTCGCATTAATGGTATAGCCTTGGGGGTGGTATTATATAAAGCCGGACAAGCTAAAGATGTATTTTTAGAATTGCAGAAAAAGTTTCCCACATCTATTGATGATATATTGAAAGCAATAGACTATATTATTTCACATAAAGAGCTAAGAGGAGAGGTTATAAAGCTAACAGAATGGAAACCGGAGCATTAAATGAATTGATAAAGCTAGTGGCTAAGCTTCCTGGGCTAGGCTCTAGGTCTGCGCGCAGGATTGTTCTGCACATGGTAAAAAATCCTGATAAAGCCCTTCATCCTTTGATTAGGTTGCTGACTCAGGTTTCTGAAGAAATTAAGGTTTGTGAAGTCTGCGGCAACGTTGATACGGTCTCTCCATGCCATATCTGCACCGACCATAAACGAGATCAGTCTTTGGTCTGTGTGGTTGAGGATATAACCGATTTATGGTCTTTAGAGCGCAGCAATAGCTTTAAAGGCCTCTATCACGTGCTTGGAGGGACTTTATCTGCGCTGGATGGTAGGACTCCTTCCAGGCTTAACATGGATTCGCTGCGGGCTCGAGTGGCGAATAATAATATTCACGAGGTAATCATTGCGACTAACGCAACCCTGGAAGGGCAAACTACTGGCTTTTATATCGCAGATATGCTCAAGCCTTTTAACATAAAGGCCACGCGCCTTGCATCCGGTATACCCGTAGGGGCTGAGCTGGATTATATGGACGAGGGTACGCTCACGCTGGCTATGAAGCTGCGCCAGGACTTCTAAACCTGAGTGTTTTTATAGTGGGAAAGAATTAATGGCTAAGCATTTTAAACATCATGGTTGCTACAATGCTGGTGATAGTAAGGAAAAACGGAATCATCCATTTGAGAAGTACGTGCGGATTTGAGTATCACAGCTACATGCAAGAAATCCTCAAAAGTAGAGTAAAAAGAGGTGCTCTCTACTTACCATTTCTTCTCGCATTATACATCTTTAATTTGCTTACTCAAGCAAATAGCTTTTAAAAAGCTATTGTTGTCCAACTGCTTTTAAACTAGTCTTTTGCTATTCATTTATTTTTATACAGAGAGTAATGAGAAAATTAAATGCGAGCACTATTGCCAGGGACTATCAGTTTACCCTGACCTCGCTTCGTGAAGATATCCTTGATATTTTTCTGAAGGGGAAAAAACCGCTGAAAGCCTATGAGGTTATTTCTCTGATACAGGAAGAGAAAGCGCGGGCAAATATAAAGCCTATTAGTGTTTACCGGGTGCTTGATTTCTTTATGAAGAAGAAGCTTGTGCATAAGCTTCAATCAAATAGCTCGTTCTTTCTCTGTAAGAGAAAGAGCTGTTTAGACCATGCCCACATCACCACTTTTTTAATTTGTAAGAAATGCGACCAGGTTGAAGAGATTGGTGATGCTAGGTTAATGAGTACTTTTTCCAGCTTATTAAAAAATCATAACTTTAAAATCACTACGGATCATTTGGAATTAAATGGGTTTTGCTCCCAGTGTCAATGATATAATTTTTTGAATTATATGAAAAATCAGATAAGCGAAAAAATTTAATAAAAATAATGTTGCAATATATCCGAGATTATGTGAACACTGACGTTCTCAGACTGGAAAATTCTGTCCGTCTCCGCTAATTTTGCCTCGGCAAAATTTAGCTACGACGTGACTTTTTACGGCGTAGCGTGCGAAACGTGCCGCGCTGAAGCTTTAGCGAAGGCGGGCTGGTTAGTCACATACACAAAATAGCGCCAAATCACCGTCAATTGCGACCATCACACTACGCCTTCGGCTTCGTGTGGCCTGCCACCAGTAGCTTCAGCGCAAGGTGGCTTACGCCAGATTGTACTATCATTCTATGGTTTTACTTGTAAATATGAGCCGATACATTAGAATACACAAAAAAGCATTTCAATATTTAAGTTAGAGTTTGCGATGAGTACAATTATGCCAAATAAAAAGCATGTGCACATAATCACTTATGGTTGCCAGATGAATGTTTATGATTCCATAAAGATGGGGGACTTGCTTAAGCCCCACGGATTTGAACTTTCTGACAGTTATGAGGATGCAGATCTTGTCATTCTGAATACCTGCCATATACGGGAGAAAGCTGCTGAGAAGGTATATTCAGAGCTAGGGCGCATTCGTATAGCCAAAGAACGGAGAGCTCTAGAAGGCAATCATATGATGATTGTGGTTGCTGGTTGTGTGGCTCAGGCTGAAGGCGAAGAGATTTTTCGCCGCGCTCCATTTGTTGATATCGTTGTTGGATCCCAGGCGTATCAAAACCTTCCGACTTTGATTGAGCAAGTCAAAAGAGAGAAAGGCTGGGCTATTGATATCGACTTTCCCAAAGAGTCCAAATTTGACAGCTTGCCTGAAGAGAGCGGATCACAAGGGGTTGCCGCATTTCTTTCCATCCAGGAAGGCTGTGATAAATTTTGCCATTTTTGTGTGGTTCCTTATACGCGTGGGGCTGAATATTCACGTACTGTACCTGAAGTGTATAGGGAAGCATTAAAGCTGGTCTCGCTCGGTGCAAAGGAAATCCATTTGCTTGGGCAAAATGTCAGTGCTTATCATGGCGTTGATGAGGCCGGCAATACCTTTGGGCTTGGAAAACTGATAAAGTATCTTGCTAAGATTCCTGGAGTGGAACGCATACGTTATATGACCTCACACCCACGTGATATGACAGAAGATGAGTTATTTGAAGTCCATGCTGATGAGCCAAAGCTAATGCCTTTTTTGCATTTGCCTGTGCAATCAGGATCGAGCGCGATCTTGCAAGCGATGAACCGAAAACATGACCGTGACTTTTACTTTAAGGTTATTGATAGATTTCGTGCTGCCCGCCCAAACATGGCGTTTTCTTCTGACTTTATTGTGGGGTATCCCGGTGAAACTGATCAGGATTTTAATGATACTATGGATTTGGTCAGGAAGGTAAAGTTTGCGCAATGCTATTCCTTTAAATATAGTCCTCGGCCTGGGACCCCAGCTTCGGTACTGGGGAATCAGGTTCCAGAAACCATAAAAGATGAGCGTCTGCAAAAGCTGCAAAATTTGATTCGCGAGCAGCAGCAGGATTTTAACCAGCAACAGGTAGGGAAAGTTCTGCAGGTTCTATTTGATAAACCTGGTCGCCATGCTGGGCAAATCCAGGGGAAGTCTGAATATATGCAGGCAGTTGCTGTGCAAGCAGACGTATCTAATATTGGCAAGATTCTACCTGTGAAGATCACTCGCCTTGAAACCAATAGCTTGGTGGGTGAACTAGTAGCTTAAACCAGGGCAGCGCAAGCTTTTGTAATCCGTTCGCAGGCCTTCATTAGCGCTTCGTCTGAAGTTGCATAAGAAATGCGGAAATAATTTTCCGACCCAAAGGCTGAGCCCTGAACCACTGCAACTAATGCATCTTCCAGAAGATAATTAGAGAAATCCGTACAGTTATTGATCACTTGCCCCTTAGGAGTTTTTTTCCCGATGATACCTTGGCAGCTTGGAAAAACATAGAAAGTGCCCTGAGGTGTCTTGCAGGACAGGCCAGGGGTTTCATTAAGTGCTTTGACCACAAAGTCACGGCGTTTTTTAAACATCTCATTGTTTTTCGGGATGAAATCCTGAGGGCCATTAAGCGCTTCTACCGCGGCAGCTTGGCTTACAGAACATGGATTTGAGGTGCTTTGGGATTGAATGATTGAGATCGCTTTTATTAGCTCTTTAGGACCGGCTCCATAGCCAATACGCCAACCTGTCATAGAGTATGCTTTAGAGACGCCATTGAGGGTAAAAGTGCGGTCATAGAGTTTGGGCTCCACTTCTGCAATAGTTGAAAATTTAAAACCATCGTAAATGACATGTTCATAGATATCATCGGAAAGGACAAATACCTGAGGGTGTTTTAACAGTATAGCTGCAAGCTCCTTAAGCTCAGCCGTCGTATAAGCAGCGCCACTTGGGTTGCTTGGTGAATTGAGAATCAGCCATTTGGTTTTAGGCGTGAGTGATTTTTCCAGATCCTGAGGAGTAATTTTAAAATCATTCGCTTCTTTGCCTTGAATAATAACAGGAATTCCTTCAGCAAATGCTACAATATCAACATAAGATACCCAGTATGGCGCAGGAATTACAACTTCATCACCTGGATTAAGTGTTGCGAAGAGGGCGTTAAAGAGGGTATGTTTGGCGCCGGAGCCCACGGTGATTTGTGAAGGCTCATACTTGAGGTTATTTTCTCGGGCAAATTTAGCACAGATAGCTTTTTTTAAAGCTGGGGTGCCATCTACGCTCGTGTATTTGGTTTCGCCACGATCGATAGCAGATTTCCCTGCTTCTTTTATATTTAGAGGAGTGTCAAAATCTGGTTCACCAGCACCCAGTCCAATAACGTCTAGGCCAGCCGCTTTCAATTCTGCAGCCTTTGCAGTGACTGCCAGGGTCGGAGAAGGCTTAATAAGAGCTAAGCGCTGCGCAAGAAAGGATTTACTATTTGAATTACTGGCGAACATTATTACCTCATAAACTATTCTTTTACCCAATTGTGGAAAAGTTCTGGCTATGTTTGGCATAGCCAGATAAAAAACTGCGCAGAATTATTGCGCTTGCTTAGGTTTTTTGGATCTCGCATAGTACATCATGCCGACTACACCAAGAGCAAAACCTAGAAGAACAGACATAAAGGTGCCTGAGGATCCGCCTTTATTTTTTTGGAACTCAGCTTCGCTCTGCATTTTAACCAAATCAGTTGATGATAGATGCATTGTGTTGATTTTCCAGGCGGAATCAGCGAATTTCATAGAGCCAGAAATCAGTGCGCGTATGGTTTTATTCTCAGGTGTGGTGAATACGATACTGCCGTCAAAGCTAGCTGCTCCAGGTGCAAGTTCCATAACTTTTCCTGGGGTTAACGAGGCTTTGAAACCTTTTAGTTCACCTGTTGTCCCAAACATAGAGCCCCATTGAACTTTAAGATCAGGTAATGTGGTGACTTTGTCTCCCTTCATTGTGATGAATAAGAAATTGGAATTATCAAAGACTGATACAAAATCATCAACATTATTTGTATTCATAGCCGCAACTGCCTTATCAACTAGAGTATTGTCAGCAGCCGGAATTGTTGGCGCTGGTGAGATAAGGAGTGAAGGTGTGCCATCAGGAGCTGTTGGAGTTAGGCCTGTGCTTGGAGTAGCAGCAGGATCCGTAGCTGTAGGCATTCCTGTAGGGGCAGCAGCTGCATCTAAGGTGCCATCTTTTGGAGCTGTAGGCATTGCCGGAGCAGCAGGCGAAGTTATGGTAGAAGTAGTTATAGGCGAGGTAGTAGTAGAAGTAGGTGCCGGGGTCGTAGATTTGTTATCCTGAGCGTGGGCGCAGAATGGTATAGAGCTCAGCAGCACAATGCTTAGAGTCTTGCCGGAGATATTATAAAATTTAGAAAACATAGTAGCCTCGAAAATGATAATTAACCAAATTGTTACACACAGAGCTTGATAAAGTCTATCAGATTTTAATAAAAGTGGGTGCTTAATTCAAAATTACAATCTAGTGGAATACAACTTTTTGCTGTAAACTATGCGACATAAGTAAATTAAAGCGCGCTTGAATGGTACAGACTTTGCCGGTTATAATTCTTGTTTCGCCCCAGATGGGGGAGAATATAGGTGCTACTGCCAGAATTATGAGTAACTTTGGGTATGAGGAGCTTCGTCTGGTTTTGCCTCGCGATGGTTGGCCTAATTCCAAGGCGGAAGAGATGGCAGCTCATGGAGCATATATTCTCAAAGATGCTAGAATATTCCAAACTGTAGATGAAGCAGTCGCCGATATCAATTTTTTAGTAGCGACCACCGCACATAGTAGGTATATGAATAAACCGATGGTTACTTCAGCCCGGCTAGTAGATCAGCTACACAGCAGTACCGGGAAAACCGCTCTTATGTTTGGAAGGGAGCGTTCGGGGCTAACCAATGAAGAGCTGCAGCTTGCGGATTGCATTGTCAGCATCCCAGTTTCTGAAAAGAATCCCTCGTTGAATCTGGCTCAAGCTGTGGCTGTATTGGCTTATGAGATTATTAGAGTGGAAAAGCCTATACCGCTTCGTGAACCTGTGTCCCTTGCCCCCAAGCATGAGATAAACTACTTTTTTGCATGCTTAGAGGAAAAACTGGTTGCTTCGGGATTTCTTAGGCATGAGAAGTTAAGGGCAACAATGCGTAAGAATATAAGGAATTTGTTTTTGCGGGCGGAGTTGACAGACCAGGACCTTAGGACGCTCCATGGTATGATCAACTCTCTATACAAGAGCAGTACTACTCCTTGAATTTACTGACCCCGTGGGTTGTTTTATCCCATTTGTGAGGTTCAACTAGCAGCTTATATACCGCCATAAGAGCTGCGAATATATGCAGAATGAAATAGAATGGATATAACCACCATAGTTTCCCTGACTTTAATCCTTCTACAGCGTAGATAGTGTAGGAGGTAAAGCTTAAAGCTAGATAGCCATATATCAGATTAAACCAGGTAAAATACTTAAGAATTGACTCAGACCAGGGCTCATATGCATAGAACCGGATTATGATCATCACGGAAAAATAAATCATAATCGGCATGATAACTAGAAGGAACGGTGACAGGAAAAGTGAGTAGTTGAAAAACATAAATCCTGAAAAGCCGTACTTCCTTATAAGATATCCTGGTTTTCTCATATAAACGAAATATGTATGCATATAGCCTTTTAGCCAGCGTGTTCTTTGTTTCATCCATGCGCGTAGAGACATTGTTGCCTCTTCCGGAGTAAATGAATAAACCATTCTGGATTTATATCCAGCGGCAGCAAGTCTCATACCCAAATCAGCATCTTCGGTAACATTATAAGAGTCCCAGCCGCCGAGCTCGCGTAACTTTTTAGTTTTAAAGTGATTGCTGGTTCCGCCCAAAGGAATAGGGCAGTCTCTAATGGCCATGGCAGGCAAGATGTAATTAAAGAGATTTTCGTATTCAAGAGAAAAGAGCTTGGTAAGTACGTTTTCTTGCGCATTATAGAAATTTAACCGTGCCTGAATGCAGGCAACATTGTCTGGTGACCGTACAAACTTCTGGGCAACTTTCTTTAACTGATCGGGATTTGGTCGATCTTCTGCATCAAAAATGGTAACCAATTCGCCGGTAGCCCTACTCAAGCCCCAGTTTAGGGCATTAGCCTTAGTTTTAACCTTAGCATTAGGAACGACTTCTACTTGAAAGTAATCCGGGAGCTTATTAGCTTTGACAGCTGCTATGGTTTCGGTATCATCATCTTCAACCAGGATCATAACCTGAAGTTTATTCTTAGGATAGTCGACGCGTAGCATAGCTTTGGTGAGATAAGGAACAACGGCTGCTTCATGATAAAGTGGTATAAGTACTGTGTACTTAGGTAATTGTTGATCGGAAAGATCAATTTCTTCATCTATTTGGCGTGAATGCTCAAGTATTTTCAGGCCGCTAAAGAAAAGACCTAGCCTATAGCTATTAGCAGTGAAAAACAGTATATTAATAAGCATAACTGTAACGTATACGGAAGCCTTATCATCAAGAATAAAGCTGATAAACGTAACAACTATAATAAGCAAGAGAACTATTTTGGCGCCTGGAGTGAAAACTGTCTGGGCAGAGAAAACATTTCGAATGTCTTCGGGTTTGATCAGAGTTTCAAGTGAATCCAGCATGTTAGGATCAAGCGCTTTGCTATTCTTATCTTTAAAAGTCAGGTCAGGATGCACACTTCCGCTCTGAGTTTTGATGTTGGCAGAAGTATCATCGCGTTGTTTTACCATAATGCTCTCACACTATAAATTAAAAGCTCATACCATAATTTAACATTATTGTATTGTTTTTAAAAGGCTTTTCGTTAAATACTGAGCTAGATGTTTCAATTCCTATAGTTCTTTCTGGCGCCAGGACGTAATCAATCTTGAAATTGATCTGGTGTAGCCTGCTATTGCTCTCGGTTTGAAGGACATCAATAATAGCATCATAAATCTCAGTCTGTTGATCCGCTGCTAAAGTAATGAAATTATTGACGTTTCTGAGAATTGTGTTCCTATTATAGGGTTTGTTATCAAAGTTGTACTGGTTAAAGGTATTATAAAGCGCAACTCCAAGCTCCCAGTTTGTTCCTGGCCTGAAGCCAAAAGCGATATCAAATTCAAACTCAGGGTGCTTTGCCTCAGGATAGTACTTGATTCCGCCTTCCCATTCAAAATAATGATAAAGATTGGGATCCTTGTGGCATTTGAAATACTTGGAAAACCAAAATTGATGCTGGTAATTTTGTCCATATTGAATTCTGGTTTCAACTGCAGCTTTTCTATGGAGGTGATAACTGTTTTCGTGACCAAATATAAGATCTCCTGGATAGAATGACCAGCTGTTCGCTAGAACCCTAGTTTCGGTTTCATAGAGGCGCTTTCTGAATCCAAATTCAGACTCAAGCCTACCAAAATCAGAAGTGACCTTAAAAAATTGTGTTCCTGGTATATTATCTAGCTGAGTGTAAATAGTGTCATGTTCAACACCTAGATCCAGCTTTGCGTACAAAGTGACATCACTCCGAGCACCGTATTGCAAATCCATTGTGGTCGCAACTCTATAATTGTTATCCTTAATCTTATAGGATTGACCGGTATCAAATGTGTTATATTGATAGCTTGGCTTAGTATAAGAGTAATAAAGACTATCGAATAAAGTGGTTTCTCCCTTGTCGTTAGTCCAAGAATATGCTGCTGCATTCTGTATTATTAAAAAAGAGAAACAGATAGAGATAATTATTTTTTTCATAATCACGCTAATAAAATAGTTTTAGCCTGGCCGATCGCCTTCGGTATGAAATATTAAGTATACGTAAAGTAATTAAAATACAAGTAAAAAATACAAAGAATAATAAAATTGTAATAAGTGGTGTTAGTAATGTGCTGTGTATTGATATGCCTGATGCTCCAAATATGCTGCTTTTTTGATGGAGAGTATTCCAAAGATAAACAGAGAACTTTATTATTGGGATGTTAAGAAGTCCGATGATTGCAAAAAGAGAGCTGGTTGTTGCGGAGCGTTCCTCGGAAGTATGGGCGGTTCTGAGCGCTATATAGCCAAAATAGATGAAGAATAAAATGAGCATGGATGTTAGGCGTGCATCCCATACCCACCAGGTTCCCCAGGTTGGTTTGCCCCAAATCGCGCCTGTGACTAGAGTTGCAAGGGTGTAAATAAGGCCGATAGGAGCTATCGCATAGGCTATCATGTCAAAAATTGGGTTTTTAAAAATCAGGAAGCAAAAAGCAGCCGCAGCTACGGCTACATACAGCAGTAATGATAGCCAGGCCAAGGGAACATGGACATACATGATTTTTGCATAAATTCCTTGGAGGTAATCTTCAGGGGCATTAGTAATTAAGTAACAGGAATAGGCAAGAAACAAAGTAGATAATACAGCAGAAACTCTGAGTATTAGCTTAAAGTGTTCTTCCAGCAAAGTTATTTTAATATTGAACATTAGGTCTAATGCTCGCATCTTTTGCGTGGTGGCCTTCTACCAAGATTTCAATCTTATTGTTTCTACCATCCAGATCCTCAATGGCATTAACGCTAATGTTATTAGGATTAATATCATTTTCAATCAATAATTTGCGCACTTTAATGGCTCTTTGTAAAGCCGCTCTGCGGGAATCAACGGTGTTGTCCGAACTCACATAACCAAAGCTGTGAATGAATACGTTCGCTCCCGGTCTGCTCATGATTTCGCGGATAACATTTGTCATGGAAACTCTCTTTTCATCGCTCAAATCAACGTCTCCTTCAGCAAAAACCAAATGATATACCGAGGGTTTGTCTAAATCATGAGAGCGGTGCCACTTATGGATTTGATTAAAAATGCTAAAATTGTAAGGGTCTTGATCAATTGAGATTATATCCGGGGCCTCATGAGTCATTGGGGTTACTGATTCGGGTTCATTTGCCGTGGGGTCGGTTGGAACATAAACTTCTTCATAATCTCCCAGATAACCCAGGGTCTGTTCTTCATCGCACCTTGTAACAAATTTGGAGTTGTCATAATCAATATCCCACTCCTGAATCACTACTAACGGAGTTAAAGTCTCAGTTTTTTTCTTGTGGTTGCGTTTTGCCTTTTTGGCTGGGGGAACCGCTTTTGCGGGCTTTTGTTCGGTTGCAATTGCAGGAGCAGGTGCTGGCTGTGTTACAGTCTTTTCTGGCTCAACAGGTGCAGGAGCCGGTATTGGTTGAGTTACAGATTGAACGGGCTCAGTGGGTGTCGGTGCATGTACGGGTTCTGCTGGCTTAACGGGTGCAACCTGAATTTCTTGGCTCACAGGAGCGGATGGCGCATTCAATGGTTTCTCAACAGGGGCAGGTGTTGACTGAGGTTCCTGAGCAAGTGCTTGAGAGCTAAATATGATTGATAATGTGATGAGTGTGAGTGGTTTATAATTAAACATGCCAAAACCAAAATGTAGTTTTACTTTCTCTTGAATTTTTATATGATTAAGTAATCAATTGCAAGCATAAGTAAAACTCTTTATGAAATACATATTTCTCCTGCGGCATGGGCATGCCCCCAGAAGTGGAAATGAGCCGGATAAGGAAAGACAGTTGAGTCCAGTAGGTAGGAAGGAAATAGGTGAGGTTGCTGCTTTTCTGAAAGAAAAAAAATATCCTGAAATTATCATTGCATCCGACGCTGTTCGCACCCGGCAAACTACAGAGCATTTTTGCCAGGCTGCGGGCTATCAACCATTATGCCAGTTCACTTCTGATCTATATAATTGCTCTACTGATGACATTATTCGGGTTATAGAAAACTGCGAGAATGGCTATGACCGACTTATGATTGTTGGTCACAATCCTGGTATTACAAGCGTTGTAGACCTTTTTCCCAGCGTGCGGTCTGATCGTGCTTTGGAAGTTAAATCAAGAAATTATGAGCCTACAGCCAAGCTGGTTTTATTGAAAGCCAACCTATCCAGCTGGCGCGATATGTCCAAAGCCAAGTGGGAGATGGATGCAGTCTTCTGGCCTGAACTCTAGAGTTCCTTATAGTAGAAGTAGCCGGAAACAATTTCCCCTTTGTCGACTTCATATTTTGGTAAAATGCCCCAGCGCACGTAGTTGCGTTTTTCAAAGACGCTGATAGCGGCTTGACGCGTTTCGCGCACACTCAGTTTTATAATGGAGTAGCCCAGAAGGCGGGCTTCGGTTTCAATATGGTCTAGCAATAAATTAGAAATGCCATGCCCACGAGCCCAGGGGGCGACAAAATGGTTATCGATATTGCAGGCAAAAAGCGATATCTGGTTATTAGGGGATGGCTTCACCAATTGAGCTGCGCCAGCAATCACACCATCGAGCCTTCCTACAAAGAGTATGCGCTCAGGAACAAGCAGCACGCCTTCCCAATAGGCCATGATCTGGGATCTTTGCACAGGAGTAATGCTTTGTGTTCCAATATTGAACCCGGAAGTTTCCTTCATGGTATCGATAGTCGCATCGCAGATATCTTCAATATCCATAGAATTAAATTTCTCAAGTTTCTCAACACGTATCTTTGGCTGCATTTTTTGAACCTGCTTCATTCTTAAGGTGACCTTTTATACTACTTAAGGTAATATGTACTTTATAAAAAAATAAGTCTACAAATTAATATGATGTTTAGAAATAGAATTATAAGTTTAATATTTATACTAGTACTTGCGAGCTGTGGTTTTCGTCCTCTCTATAGTAATCAGAGAGAAAGCGCTACTCTGGGTGCGATCAAGCTTGGTGATATTTCGACAGGAAAGCTCGCTTCTAAAATTGACTATTGTTTTCGCTCAGAGCTGAAAACAATACTTGATGCTCTTGATCGTGGCCAACAAAAACTCTATGTTCTCGATGTGGTTTTGGAAAAAACGCTTACCAGCTACGGCACGCAACAAAACACCACCAATACCCGCACATTACTGATTTTGACTGCTAAGTATACCTTGAGAAATATAGCAAGTGATAAGGTTCTGATAACTGACTCGCATAAAACAATGGATAGTTTTGAGGTCTCGGTTTCACCATATGCGTCAGTGGTATCTGAAGATGAAACTGCTAATAAGCTTGCCAAGTACCTTGCGCATGAAATATTACTAAAGCTAGAAGATGTCATATTAAAAGAGGATGCAAACAACAATGGAAAAAGCGATTAACCTATATCTGGTTTCTGATTCATCTGGAGAGACCGTGCTTTCAGTAAGTGGGGCTGTAATGGCTCAATTTGAAAATGTGGTCGCCAACAAGTATATGTGGCCAATGGTGCGAAATAGCGCGCAAATAGATCGTCTCATTGAATACATGACGGATTTGCCTGGTATAGTGCTTTTCACCTTGGTTGATAAAGAGCTTACCAGTTATTTGCAGGATCAATGCACTCGTCTCCACATCCCATGTATTTCAGCAATTGCTCCCGTGGTTTGGGAGATTGAGAAATATCTTAATTTGCCGGCAGGAAGAAAGATACCAGGCTGGCAGCATGCTACACTAGATGACTATTACTTCCAGAAAATTGCGGCGATTGACTTTACCATGCGGCATGATGATGGACAAATTCCCGAAGGAATAAATGAGGCTGACATCCTGCTTGTCGGAGTCTCGCGTACATCTAAAACGCCGACCTGCCTTTATCTTGCGCAACGGGGGTTTAAAGCTGCCAATATCCCGTACGTCTTTGGTAAGCAACTGGGTATGGAGCCGGAGAGCATAAAAAATCCCATGGTGGTTGCGCTTACTGTATCCCCTGACCGGCTTAGGCTGATCAGGCATAGCCGGTTGCTCGCAATTGGAGATAAAGGCGGTAGTGATGATAGCAGCTATTCAGATGATGGCGCCATTAAGGATGAGCTTAGGGAGGCTTTGAAGTTTTATGATCGCTATAACTGGCCTGTCATAGATGTTTCAGGTCGGGCTGTTGAAGAAACAGCAGCGGAAATAATGAGCTTGTATAACGAAAAGCGCGGATTTAAGCCTGCATAATAACGAAATTAAATTTATAGTTTTTTCTTATTGCTAAATAGCTATTTGCATTGTTTCATTAGAGTTCCTTCTGAATTTAAAAGAGAGGATTTTGATGGCTCACAATTCTATAACCAACTCTGGTAAGACTTTACTCAGTATAAGTAAATAGGAGACGTTTTTAATATGGAAACTCTAATGGATGGTGGAGGTGTTTTTATCGTGCAAGAAAAAACATGGAGACAAAAACTAGCAAAGAAATTTAAAAGAGAAAAACCAAAATCGGATCAGCCAACTGCTGATGATAGTCCTCCAAAGCCTGAAGAGCAAAATCTACGGCGCAGAAGAACTGCAACAACGCCGCCTGCTCCGGTTCAGCACGTAGTTGCTGCAACTGCTTCTGACTTGGATGATGAATTGGCTGGCTTAAGTATTCCTCAGCTACATGCCTTGGAAGCCGAGTTAAAGAAGAAAATTGCAGCTGATCAAGCAAGATCTTCTTCTGAAGATGTGTCGCCACCATTGCCGCCGAGGCCAAGTAAGTATACAGCTGGGTTCTGCTCAAACTTAAAATCCCTGATGCCAACTATTTGCGGTGTGGCTCCGCTAAGCCCTAATACAAGGCATAGGGCAGGGTCAGAAGGTTCGTTATCAAGTACTGCAATGCCTGAACAGCCTGTTGCTGAAAGCTCTATAACGAACGTCGTAGACTTTCCCCTGCCAAGTATGGTGGCCAGCTACGCCTCAGCCGATACTGCTCAAAAGGATGCTGTAAATATCCACATCTAAACCAGGCTGTATAAGCATTTTAAGGTAGGCAACTTTGCCTGGCTTATAGCTGCATTGAGATAAAATGCTATATAAAACAATAGGTTAGCGGATCGACCTAAAACTGCTTATTTTTCAGTGTGCACACCTTAAAGAAAGCCATCGCAAAAAACTAATTAAAAATCAATAAGATGGCATGAAGTCTTGCATTATTTAAACCTCAAGGTTTTCAGGGCAATTCATTGATATTTGAATACGTTAGTGCGTGAAAGTCAACATTCTCTGGGCTTTTAGGATCTTAACAATACTTTAATTATTTTTTTGTACTTTATGAAATTTAAATCATGTATAATGCTTCCATTAACTTAAAAATGGTATTAAATCATGTATTTACAAAATAACATTACTAATCTTCAAAAGGCGTTTGAAGCTCATCCGAAAAAGCTTGAGAGCTTTACTAAAACGCTTGATGCAGCTGACCAATTCTTATCCTCTACTTCTTTTGCTATAGATAATAAGCCGCTAAACAAGTACTTCGGTGGTACAATGGCAGTTCAAGTGAGAGATTCTAAGATCGGTACCTTCCAGTTTGTTGAGCAGGAAGCAGCAGTTTCTTCAGACGAGTATGAAGTTTTAAAAGATGCTATTGCTAAAACAAATACTTCAAAAGTTGAAGCTCAAGCTGCTAGAAAGCAAAAATTTGATGTTTTTAAGAAAGTGCCTGCGAAATTTGAGAAAATTCATACTGCAATAAAAGAAGCTCAAAAAGTAGTTGAAGAATCTCTTGTAAACTCAAATGACTGTTTGACTGCATTGAATATTGATATGACCCAAAATGCAAAGATTGAAGCTTCTATTAAGAAGCAAGTATCTGAATGCATGCAAAAATACACTGAAAATATGGACACTGCGAATAGTGAGTTAAATCATCTGATGAATCAAGCTGGCTCCTCGCTCAATAAAGCTATGGGTGGACAAAAAACTGCTTCTTCTAAACAAGCTGAAGCTGAAGCTCTAGCTGCTAAAACTAAGGCTTTTGCAAACTGTGCTGAAAGCGCAGCCGCTACAGAAAAGGCATATAAGGCAGCTATTAAGCAGCACGTAGAAACTTGTGAAAAAGTTCAAGGTAAACTAGTTCAAGACCTTCAAGGTTTAGATGTTGCTCGCAATTCAATTAATAATGATATTGCTAGTGCCGCTACAACTTATGCTATTGGTAAGTTTGAGTATTCTGATGTGCTTAGCTATTATATGGCAACAAGCATGAACTTAATGGGACTTGAGACGGTGAATAAATACGTTGTCGCTACCCAAATGCAGAATAAGCAACAAATCCAGATGTCCAAAACACAAGCTGCAATTACAAAGGAAGTTTTCGATAATATTCTTGAGATGAAACAGAATATTGATTATAAGGAAATTACCGGTAGCAAAGACGTTGTGCCTGCACTTAAGCAAGCAGACTATATGTTGCCTTATGGACAATATAGGGACTCTCTTGTTCAATCTACCAAAGATCACTTTGTTGAAATTAAGCAAGAAATATCAGCTGCAATTCCTAACGGTACATTGGGTATGTCTCCTACTTTGGTAACTCAACAGCTAACAGATGCACTAAATGAGCACTGCCCATCTGCATGGGCCAAGTTCACAGGTTTCTTTAGTTTCTTCACTGATACTGTTGAATACCCTACTGAAGCTCAGCTGTACTGTTCTTTTAAAGACGTATTGCATGTTGTTCCTGCACCCGTGCACGATGAAGCATAATTTGCTCTTTTAAGAAGACCTAGGGGAGAAAATTAAGGCAATCTTGAATAAAGCATCGTATTAGTTTTTTCCCTACCAAATAACTAACAACTTCTGCCCCTCTCAACTTTGAGGGGCGGTTACCCCCCTACTATGGTGAAATTTATGGAATTATTAGTAAATAGAATGAAAATAAAGGGAGCTCTAAGGAAGCTCAAGCTTGTAATCCATCCGGATAAAGTACAAGGTGATGACGCTAAGGCTGAGGCTGCAGTCAAATTTGCAGCAGTGCAGAAATTTCATAATGCTATAGTTGGGGATAAAGAAGCGCCTCTAGGAGATTATTTTCATTATTTTGTGAAATATGCAAATTCAAAAGAATTTACTCCAATGTGGAGCACGTCTGATGGTACTTCTGCGAACCCATCTGATGTAAAAAAAAGCAGCGGGGTTTTTACCAAGCTCAGAGACTACCTTAGTATTGATTCTTTTTATAATAAGCTCTTTATTCTATCAAATCAGCCCAAGGCACTGTTTACTCAATGTAGGATTGAGGATTATGAAAGTGTGGGAGGTCTCAAGAATGATTATCTTGAGCTGACTCTGGATGATAAAGGATTTGCAAAAACGCAAGGTGTAAAGAAAGCATCGAGCACTGCTGTAAAAACAAGAGAAATGAAAGAAAACCAACTTTCCTGTTATGCACAATATCTATTGCGTAGAAAAGATGTTGAAGGTAAAGACAAAATCACTGAGGCAGAGAAAAAGATTATTGTAGAGAGTTACAGTGAACAGGGCATTCCTGCAGAAAACCTGAGGATTATATTAAAGCTACTAAATAACGAGAGATTGACAGCAGATGAATATAAATCATTAGAGCCATTATTAGATGATAGAAAGATAACACAAGCTGAAATAGATAGCGGTAGGGCAGAAGCGGAAGCTGCTGCAAAAGAGGCAGCTGAGCAGGAGAAAGCTCAAAAAGAGGCGGCAGAAGCTGAAAAGAATACAGAAAATCAAAGAAAAAATGATGGAAGTAATGTATCGGAAAGCGGCGAAACCGAAGAAGAGAAGGAAGCTAGGTTTCTGAAAGAAGCGCAAGAGGCTGAAGAAAGAGAAGCTGCAGAGAGAAAGAAGCAAGAAGAAGAGAAGAAGGCAAAAGAAGAGAAAAAGGCAGAAGCACCAAAGCAGCCTGAAGCTGATAAGAAAGAAGCTGAGAGATTAAAGAAAGAAGAAGCTGATAAGAAAGAGGCTGAAAGATTAAAGAAAGAAGAAGCTGATAAGAAAGAAGCTGAAAGATTAAAGAAAGAAGAAGCTGATAAGAAAGAAGCTGAGAGATTAAAGAAAGAAGAAGCTGATAAGAAAGAAGCTGAGAGATTAAAGAAAGAAGCAGCTGATAAGAAAGAGGCTGAGAGATTGAGGAAAGAAGCAGCTGATAAGAAAGAAGCTGAGAGATTAAAGAAAGAAGAAGCTGATAAGAAAGAGGCTGAAAGATTAAAGAAAGAAGAAGCTGATAAGAAAGAGGCTGAAAGATTAAAGAAAGAAGAAGCTGATAAGAAAGAAGCTGAGAGATTAAAGAAAGAAGAAGCTGATAAGAAAGAGGCTGAAAGATTAAAGAAAGAAGCAGCT
>Ga0206948_1057_pt1 | contig 31125 bp, 16 predicted proteins | sample Alteio_BWOrgHeat_FD_153236 | JGI IMG/M metagenome (GOLD analysis project Ga0206948, IMG submission 153236) | Enriched cells from forest soil in Barre Woods Harvard Forest LTER site, Petersham, Massachusetts, United States -... | ecosystem: Environmental > Terrestrial > Soil > Temperate forest > O... | reverse complement strand
CGATAGTACCGGATGGTGCGCTCGGTGATGGCTTCCGCCGCCTGCCCGTTGGCGGGGAAAATTCCATTTTTCTTGCACCAGGCTTGGACCATTTCCGCCAGCTCTTCGACATTGTATTCGTGCATGACGAAAGGAATATAACATTTGACAGTGTTACTGTCAATTTGAAAATTGAGACAAGAGGCGACCGGGTGGGGAGTTACCTGGTTTGGATTTGGCGGGTGCTGGTGGGGTCTTGGATGTGGGTGTCTTCGGCAAGCAAGAAGGCTTTGCCGAGGATGCCGGACAGGGCGTTGGCGGGTTCGACGAGGCCGCGAAAATAGTCCGGCTCTTTCTGGTTGTAATCCTGGACTCCCTGATAGATGCGGGCGCGGATCGATTCGCGGACGCTCAACTGCTCGGTCAGGCAGGCGAGCGTAAAGGTATTGGTCTTTTGACCGGAAGTGATTTCATCATGGATGGCAAGCGTGGCGGGCATACATTTTATCCTCGAGAAATTTCTTTTGGAATATCCCTTTCCAGTCAGCGAGTCATTGCCCGGTGCGTCATTGTGGGGCGATGACCATGATGGTGCCGTTGATCAATTTGAAGAGGCCCCAGAGGCCGACGCCGATGGCGCCGCCCATGAGCTTGAGGGAAATCATCTGAAGATGCAGCAGGAGGGCGATGACGGGGACGCACATCATGCCGAAACCGATGACCATCTTGCGCACGCCATTAGCCCGGGTTTCGGCGGCGCGGACTTTGAACATGTCTTCGACGAGTTCGTTGGCTTCGGCGTAAACGAAACCTTGCATCATGAGATATTTGATAACGGCGTCCGGAGTGTCGCCCCAGGAAACTTTGGCGCGGGCTTCGACGACGGCCTGGTCGCGATCGACGAGGCCGAGCTGGGAAGCGTGCGGCGCGCCTTTGGGCAGGGAGCTGATGGGCGATGGTGCATCGGCGACGGGTTCGGAAGCGGAGAGGCGCAGGCCGGCGGACGGGGCGGGCGCAACGGGTGTGGGAGCGAGGGCGTAGGCGATGGTTGCGGGTGCCGGGGCGGCGGCGCTCAAAGTTTGGGCGATGGAATGGTTGGCGGCGTCGGTGCCATCGGCGCCGCAGCCGGGGCAACCGATGGTGGTGGGCATTCGTCCGTTGACTGGTTCGACATCAAAGGCGTAGTGCTGGCCACAATCACATTCGACTTTTACGGGTACCATAAACAACTCCTATAAAGCTGCTAACAGCTTCTGATCCTGACGCTTCTGAGTTCGTCACCATGAGACATCTGCCTGCAACGGCAGGCGGATATGGTCGAATAAAATGTTTATATGACGGTGAGGAGGAGATGTCGAGGAAGGAAATTCGAAATACGAAGGTTAAAATTCGAATAGATGAAACGGTTTAACCGCGGATTACGCGGATTGGGAACGGGGAAGATTTGCCACAGAGGCGCAGAGGGCACAGAGGAGGGAAATTTAGAAATTGTTGGCGGGTGTGAAGGACGGAAGGGACATCAGGGACGGAAAGGATGCGGTGAGTTTGCGATGCGCGTGGGCAAGGATTGTACCGTGGTTTTGCGCGGCGCGGCCACTACGTGGCTCTTTTCAGCGACGCGCCCTACCAGCCGTGGACAGATTGTGCTCTGTGAAAAACAAATCAATTTTTAGGAAGAATTTTCAAAAATCGTTTTCTGACGAGGTGGAGGCGGGTTGGTTGGCGGGTAGTTTTTCCCTCACCCTAGCCCTCTCCCATCGGATGGGCGAGGGGAAGCCTGCGATGTGGCTTTTTTATTTGGGTGCGGGTTGAACCGACGACATTGAATTGTGGTTTGATGATCCGGCAGAAAAACACATTTCACAGAAGGCGAATATTTAGAGTCTCCTTACGTCGTCTCCTACGAGTAATTTATTCTTGGCGGTGAGGTGGTGAAGGTTGGAGAGCGAAAGAACTGTTGAAATAGTTTGGATGGAGGACGGGAGTCGTGGGTTTGCGACGCTTTTGGCAAAGATTATACTGTGGGTTTGCGGCGGCGCGGCCACTACGTGGCTCTTTTCAGCGACGCGCCCTACCAGCCGTGGACAGATTGTGCTCTGTGAAAAACAAATCGATTTTTAGGAAGAATTTTCAAAAATCGTTTTCTGACGAGGTGGAGGCGGGTTGGTTGGCGGGTAGTTTTTCCCTCACCCTAGCCCTCTCCCAGACTTAGCAGTCGGCCACGAGAGTAGAGGGGAAGCCTGCGATGTGGCTTTTTTATTTGGGTGCGGGTTGAACCAACGACATTTTGTCGTGGTTTTTTTATCAACTCAGTGCTTGTCGATGTGAGTGCTGACTTATATCAGTGCGCCACAAGTGGCAACTGCGTTGCCAGCGGACCGCGCAGCGCACGGTCCCTACCAGCCGTGGATTATTGAACGGCCTTGGGCTTGATATTTCGATTACGAGGACGAGAACGAGGACGAGGACGAACTACAAATCATACCTCACCACGTTTTCCCTGCCCTTGAAGACGAAACAACAATCACAACCACACCACACCCTGGAGTTATGCTTTCGGTGAGAGGGCGGTGGTGAGGGCGGTCTCTAGCGATTCGATGCGGACGGGTTTGGTGAGGTGGGCGATGAAGCCGGCGGCGTAGGTGCGGGCGACGTCTTCTTCCATGCCATAACCCGTGAGGGCGATGCCAGTTATCTTCTGCAGGCCGCTGATCTCGCGCATGAGGTCGCACCCGTTGCCGTCGGGGAGGCCGACATCGGAGATGAGAAGATTGAAATCGTGGTCGTGCGCCAGGGCGCGGGCTTCGGCGAGTGAGCCGGCGGTTTCCACTTTGTAGCGGCGGCGCAGAAGCAGTTGGGTAAGCGCGAGGCGGGTGGGTTCGTGATCTTCCACGAGCAAAATCCGGATGGAGTCAGCGGTTTTTGACGGTGGAGGAGATGAGGGGTTGCGAACGGCGGGAGCCGGCGGGGTGCGGGGAATCTCCACAGTTTTTTGCGTGAGCGGCAAGGTGATGATGAAGCTCGCGCCCTTGCCCTTGCCTTTGCTGGTGGCTTGAATGGAGCCTTGGTGCAATACAACCAACTTACGGGTGATGGCCAGACCCAAGCCCAAGCCGCCGAAGCCCGTGTGGGTCCCCTGGGAAAAAGCGTCAAAGATACGATCGATCTCCTCCTCGTTCATGCCGATGCCGGTATCAGTGACCTGAATGACCACCTCTGACTTCACAGTTTTGGTTTCGACCAAAATCTCCCCGTTCACGGGGGTGAACTTCGTGGCATTCTTCAGCACGTTCCAAAAAACCTGCTGCAGGCGGGCGGCATCGCCGAAAACGGTATGTTTGGCAGCGTTCAACTTCAGCGTGAGCCGGAGTTTTTTTTGTTCAACCTCCTGCTGAACGGTGGTAAGCGCATCAGCCAGAATGGAATGGACCTCGACGGGTTTCAGATGCAATTCGAGTTTGCCGCGGGAGATGCGGGTGACATCCAGCATGTCATCGATGAGGCGGGCCTCCAGTTCCACGTTTTTGCGGATGGTATCAAAATCGGTGCGGACGCGTGGAGGGAGATCCTGATTTTTCGCGGCCTCGCTGGCCAGCAGGAGCACGGGATTGAGAGGCGTGCGCAACTCATGCGACAGCGTGGCGAGAAAATCATCCTTGGCGCGGGAGGCGGCCAGCACCTCGCTGTGGACGCGATTCAATTCCCGCTGAACGTGTTTTTGTTCGGTGATATCGCGGGCGATCTTGGAGGCACCGATGACCTGGCCGGCGGCATTCTTGATCGGGGAAATGGTCAAGGAAATCTCGATCAGCCGTCCGCTTTTGTGCTGGCGGATGGTTTCGTAATGATCGATGCATTCATCCCGGCGCAAGCGCACTAAAATATCGACCTCTTCGGACCGCCGCTCCAGCGGGATCAGCATGGTCACGGATTTGCCGATGGTTTCGGCGGCGGTATAACCAAAAACCTCCGCGGCGCCGCGATTCCAGCTCGTGATGATGCCGTTGATATCCTTGCCGATGATGGCGTCGTGGGAAAATTCGACGATGGAAGCGAGCCGCTGGACGGCATCCTGGGCGGCTTTGCGTTCGGTAATGTCAGCGATGGTACCAATGTAGCCGCTGGAAATTTTTTCGCCCTGCATCAAGGGCATGGCGCTGCCCTGGACCCAGATGACATCTCCGTTGGGACGGACAAAACGGAATTCGCCGCTGGAGGCTTTTCCTTTCTGAACCGATTCATCCCAGGCGGTGGTGATCCGTTCACGATCATCGGGGTGCACGGCCCGGAGCCAGCCCCGGCCCTGGGCATGCTCGACGGTGAGACCGGTGATCTCACACCACATGCGGTTGACGTAATGACTATCGCCTTTTTTATCGCACAAAAAAATCCCCACCGGGGCGTGGCTGGCCAGTCCGCGGAATTTTTCCTCGCTCGCGCGCAAGTCGCTGACGGCCTTTTGCCGCGCACTGATATCAATCAACGCGCACTGCAAGCGTTCAGGCTGGTCGTCCTTGATGACAGAAGGGATGGCGATGAGATCGACAAAAGCCCGGCCCTGGCCTTTGGTTTTCAATTCCAGTTCCACGTTGCCCCGACCGGGATGGCGGCGCATGCCGGAAAGGAGCCGTAATAAATTCCGCTGCTCCGATTCGGCAACGTAGACCACGAGTGGATTGGATATGACCCGGGACCGGGGAAACCCCAGAAGCTGAGCACCCATCAGATTGATCTCCTCAATGATTCCCGTTCGGCTGAGGGTGACATAACCCACGGGCGCAGCATCAAAAAGCTCGGCGTACCGGGCGCGGGAAATCTCGAGCGTGCTTTTCGACTCCGATAAATTTTGAGGCTGGGATTCGAGGCTGGGACGTTTGGCGGGACGGGAACCGGGGCGTTGAGAGGTCTTCCCCTTATGCGTCTTTTTTTTCGGACGTGATAAGGAAACCTTTGGCACCATAGTAAAAAGTTTACATGTTAATTATTGTATTGCAAAAAAATATGATTCGCAAATCGCCCGATGAATACAGGGCAATTTGCAATACGAGTTAGCCCACTTACTGCCCTGTAATATCTTCGATCGCCAGCAAAATCATCTCGCCAGCGGTTATCTCGCCAGCGGTTATCTCGCCAGCGGTTATCTCGCCAGCGGTATCCGCCAGCTTGAGACGCCGGGCGTTGAGTAGCATCCGTTTCTGGCCAATATCCGGAAAACGATGTTCCACTTCCAAATCATTGAAGTTGGCGTTCGTTTTCAGAACGTCGTCCAGCAGTGAACGAAGCTTTGGCATGTCCCATTGGCCATTGCCCAATTCAAAGATGCGACGACCAATGGTTTCCTCGGGCTTGACCTTGAACGTTTTGTAAAATTTCGGGTTGGCGGATTTCACCGTCAACTTGTCACTGAGAACGAGCAGCGGTTCACGCACGGTATTGACGATGGCCTCGGCAAAATCACGGCTCTGCTGAATTTTTTTCATGGCCGTCTTGAGCGCGTCAATATCCATGAGGGCGATGACCGCACCATCAATCTTATGCTCCATGGTCTTGTAGGCACGGATGCGCACAGACCACCAACGGCCATGCTTGTCACGGAGTTCCAGATCTTTGGGCGCCAGTGACTCCAGGACATCATTAACTTGTTTGTCCAAGTCGGGGATGTCCAACGGGGTATTGATATCTGTGATGGGGCGACCGATATCGCCGGGAATGAGCTTGAACATCTTTTCCGCCATCATGGTGAACCGGCGGATGCGGAGGTCGCCGGTCAGGATAATGACCGGGACATTCACGCTGGTGAGCAGATTGTGCAGGTCATTGTTCACCTGTTCCAATTCGGCGTTGCGGCTTTCCAATTCGTCATTGAGGGTGGTCAATTCCTCGTTGGTGGACTGCAATTCCTCCTTGGCGGTTTCCAGTTCTTCGTTGGTAGATTGCAATTCCTCGTTGGACGAGGTGATCTCTTCATTCGCGGAGCGCAATTCTTCGTTCGTGGCTTCCTGTTCCTCAATGATGGATTGCAACGAATCGCGCGTGGCAGCGAGTTCTTCGCGCAGGTGGTTCAATTCGCGCGCTTCGCTGCGGCGCGAGGCACCTTTATCTTCGGAATATTTTTTACCTTTGGTTTCCACTTCACCGGAAACCGAACGGGCCTCGAACAGCACCAGGCAGAATTTATCCGGCGAGGGCGGCACGTTGAACGGAACCACTTCAAGACTACATTCCAGCCAGTGATTGTCCTGGCGCACGCGCACATGTTCGCGCCGCACGCGGGCGTCTTCTTTCATGGCCTTGGAAATGGCTGCGCGGAGATCGGGCACGAGGCCTTCGCGGGCCATCTTTAAAAGATCGAAACTCGCCTCGCCATGGGGATGCTCCAGGAAAAGCCCGGTGCGTCCGCGAAATTGCAGGACGTTCAAGTGGCGATTGATGATGACGCCGGCGGGGCTGAAACCGGTGAGCACGATGCGGTCGGCCTGTCGCTGCACATCCATGATCGCGGGCATCAACAATTGCGGCGCGGGGGGATCGGGGCGATCACCTGGAATTTTCATGCCCGGGACAGCGGGAGAAAAGCTGACGGCGGGCGTTTGGACCGCTTTCTTGCAATAGATGCGGGCGAGCTTGTCCGTAAGCGCAAACAGATCGGCGAAATTGCCGACGGTTTCCGAAGCGCCAAGCATGAGCAGACCTTCCGGGCGCAGGGCGTAATGAAACACCGGCAGCACGCGGCGCTGGAGGGTGGGCGCGAGATAGATGAGCACGTTACGGCAGCTCACGAGATCAAGATTGGAAAACGGCGGGTCCATGGCCAGGTTTTGCCGGGCGAAGATGCACATCTCGCGGATGATCTTGTTCACGCGATAACCGCGTTCGGAATGGGTGAAGAACCGGCGCAGGCGGTCGGCGGAAACTTCGGACTTAATGCTTTCGGAATAAATCCCGGCGCGGGCGCGTTCGAGCGTGGTGTCATTGATATCCGTCCCGAAAATCTGGACGGGGTGATACATGTGCTTTTCATGCATCACTTCCATGAGCGAGATGGCGAGCGAATAGACTTCCTCACCCGTGGAACAGCCGGGCACCCAGATACGGATGGACTGATCCCGTGTTTTGCCGCGGAGGAGGCGGGGGAAAATCCGTTTCCGCAAAATCTTGAACACGGACGGATCGCGGAAGAAGCCGGTGACATGGATGAGGATGTCGTTGAATAATTCCCTGGTCTCGGGCACATGGGAACGCAGATACGCGAGATACTCTTTCATCGTCTCCAGCTTGTGCAGCGTCATGCGACGATGGAGACGGCGGCGAATAGTAGCGTATTTGTAAAAAGTAAAGTCCACGGAGGTCCGCTGGCGGACGAGACGAAGGATTTCCTCAAAAATCTTGTCATCACTGGGGGGCGTGGATTCCTCCTCGATATTGTCACCGGGCGCGGCGCGCAAAAAAACGGCGGTATGCGCCAGCTCATCAGCGATCTGCGCGGGGGGCAGAACGAAATCAACACAGCCGGCGGCGATGGCGTTGACGGGCATGGCGGTGTATTTGGCGGTTTTTTCATCCTGGGCAAAGGTGATGCCACCGCCAGCTTTCACGGCGAGCAAGCCGTGGGTGCCATCCGAGCCGGTGCCCGAGAGGACGATGCCCACGGCGCGAGTGCCTTCCTGGTTCGCGAGCGATTGGAAAAAATAATCCACAGGCATGCGGTCATGCTTGCCATCCACACGCGGATATAATTTCAACTGCTTTTTATCCAGCGCCATGATCTTGCCCGGGGGCAGGACATGGATGCAGTCCGGCTCCAGCCGCTGATTATGTTTGGCCTCCACGACGGGCATCTTGGTGGCGCGGGAAAGCAACTGCGCCAAGGCGCTTTCGTGGGTGGGGTCGAGATGCTGCACGACCACAAAGGCCATGCCGGTGTTGACCGGGAGATTTTCCAGCAGATGGGTGACGGCTTCCAAGCCGCCAGCGGAAGCGCCGATGCCTACGACAGGAAAGGGCTGCAGCGAGGCGCCCCCAGATTTGCGGCTCCGCACGGCTTTATGGACGACTTTAATATCCTTATGCGTCTTGTGCATGGCCGCATGGACGTCATCGGCCTTTTGCTCGGTGACATTGGCGGCCTTGAGCAGCCTGACGGCGTTGCGGACGAGGGTGGCGGCGTCCGCCGATGATTTTTCCACCAGTTTTGAGACTTTTGAAAGTTTGGGAATTCTTGAAGAGCGCCGGACTTTTTTGGCCATAGACAAATCTAGTTTTGGATTCTGAGGCTACGCTGATTAAATTTTTTGGCTAAGGGACATTTAGGAGCAGGGTGTCCAGATCGGCAGGGCTGAGTTTGCGAGCTCTGGTGCTACGCGATTGCAAACGGATTCACGCCTTGTGTCCCTTTTGTCCTATCTCAATTGTCATCGTCACATGGCTGAAAGATTTTGCCAATATATTTTCAAATGAATTTGGGGCATACTTTTTATTGCATGAGAAAATTGTAATTTGTTGGGAGTGAGGAAGATTTTGAGCAAGCGGGCGAGGCATTTTGATGCAAAATGCAATGCGAGAGGATTTCAAAAATAAGACCGAAAGGAAATCTAACCAGGTAGATGACTATGACTGTTGCGGTTTCAGCTTGCGGGCCGTAAAGCCGGGCACGTTCTTTCAAACCGTAATTAAGTGAGGAGGTGGCGGACTGGTGGATGGATGTTTCGGCGCCAGCGGACGGGCGCGGGCCGACGGCGACAGCTTATTTGATTTTGACGCTGGTGAGCTGGTTGTGCTGAGTTTCGAATTCCAACTTCACGGTGGAGCTGACGACCCAGAGGCATTCCAAGGTCTCGGGATAGGTAATGTGTAAACGGCCCATGATTTCGGCGACGGTCACGGGACGCTGAGATTCCATGAGCACTTGATGCACATCTCCACCCAATCTTGAAAAGCGATCTTCCATATTTTATCCGTTGAACCCTAAAACTGGTTTAAGTCCTCGTTTTGCTGTCAGCATGAATTTTAGTCATGCGAGAGAAATAGTACGATAATTTCCGGATTTTGGCAACGGGTAAGCGAGGGTGAAATGGCGGGTTGTTTCAGGTTGTGCAAAGTGGTTTAACGAAGAGGTTTACTGAAGACGGGGCAACGGAGAATTGACAGGTGATGAGCATGAACTGGCGACGGGGCGACGCCGGAACCCGCAGGCTGGAAGCCTGCGCCACGATTGGTGTGATGATTGAGATGTGATGGATGATGTGAACGATTGAAGGCCGAAACCTAGAATTTCGGACTTTCAGACTTCGAATTTTAAACCCGTTTCTGCTACTTTGCGTGGCTCGGTCATGAACGATCCGCGCATCGAAACCATCCGCAAACTGCTTCCGCAGGCCATGTTGCCTGACTGGGTGCGGTTGGGCGGTCGCATGGTGCGATTGTTGCGCGATGAAAAACATCCCGCCGCCCATGACGCCATCCTAAAGCGGTTGCTGAAACAAGTCGAAGCCTCAGTCGCCCTGCGCGAGGAACGCCGCCAGCTACTTCCCCGCATCCATTACCCGCCCGAACTACCCATCACCGGTCGGAAGGATGATATCGTGGCGGCCATCCGCGCGAATCAAGTCGTGGTCATCGCGGGCGAAACCGGCTCCGGCAAGACCACGCAGATCCCCAAGATGTGCCTCGAAGCCGGCCTGGGTATCGAGGCCAAGATCGGTTGCACACAACCGCGTCGCGTGGCCGCGCTCTCCATCTCCCGCCGCATCGCTGATGAACTCGCCGTGAACTGGGGCCGCGAAGTCGGCTGCAAGATCCGGTTCGACGACCGCTCCAGCCCGCATACCTACATCAAGATGATGACGGACGGCATCCTGCTCGCCGAGACCCAGGGCGACCCGCTGCTCTCCGAATACAACGCCATCATCATCGATGAAGCGCACGAACGCAGCCTGAATATTGATTTCCTGCTCGGTTATCTCAAAGGCCTGCTCGCCAAGCGCAACGATCTCAAGCTCATCATCACCTCCGCCACGATCGATACCGGCGCCTTTTCCCGCGCTTTCAATAATGCACCGATCATCGAAGTGTCCGGACGATTGTTCCCGGTGGAAGTCGTCTATCTGCCCTTCGATGCCGCCTCCGAAGAGCGTGGCGACCTCACTTACATCGATGCCGCCGTGCGCGCCACTGAACAAGTCCTCTGCGAGCCGGGCAACGGCGATGTTTTGATCTTCATGCCCGGCGAACGCGACATCCGCGAAACCGGCGATCTGCTGGAAGGCCGCTTCGGTCGCGAAGCCGAAATCGTTCCGCTGTTCGGTCGGCTCAGTGCCGGCGATCAGCAACGCGTTTTCGCCCCGTCAAACCGGCGTAAGATCGTCATCGCCACCAACATCGCCGAAACCTCGCTCACCATCCCCGGCATCCGCTATGTGATCGATACGGGCCTCGCGCGCATCAGCCGCTACAATCCGCGCACCCGTACCCGCCGCCTGCCGGTGGAACCGGTTTCGCAAAGCAATGCCAACCAGCGTAAAGGCCGCAGCGGCCGTGTGCAGGATGGCGTCTGCATCCGCCTCTATTCCGAGGAAGATTTCAACGCCCGCCCGCCGTTCCAGCAGCCGGAGATCCAGCGATCCAACCTCGCGGAAGTCATCCTGCGCATGAAAGCGTTCCGGCTGGGCGAGATTGAAGTTTTTCCGTTCATCAACCCGCCTTCACCCGCCGCCATCCAGGGTGGCTACGCTCTCTTGCAGGAGTTGGGTGCGCTGGATGAAGCCCGTGAATTGACCGCCATGGGTCAGGACTTGGCTCATCTGCCCATCGATCCCACGCTCGGCCGCATGCTCCTCCAGTCGCAGCGCGAACACGCCACGCGCGAACTATTGATCATCGCCGCCGGCCTGAGCATTCAGGACCCGCGCGAGCGTCCACTGGATCAGAAAGATGCTGCCGCTGCCGCGCATAAGAAGTTCACCGATCCCCAATCTGATTTCCTCACGCTGCTGAACATCTGGAACGCGGTGCATGATCAGTGGGAAAAATTCCGCACCCAGAATGCGCGCCGAAAGTTTTGCCGTGCCAATTTTCTTTCCTATCTCCGCATGCGCGAATGGCAGGATCTCCACGCCCAACTGCACGGTGCGCTGGAAAAACTGGATTCGGTGAAATTGAACGAGAGCAACGCAGATTACGCCGCCATCCATCGCGCTGTTCTTTCGGGTCTGTTGGGCCACATCGCCATCCGCAAAGAACGCAATCTCTATCAAGGCACCGGCAATCGTCAGGTCTCGGTCTTTCCGGGTTCGGCGTTGTATGATCGCGGTGAGCGCAGACTGTCGCACGGCAAACCATCGCCCAAGCCGAACCCCAAGCTGGTTTCCATTCAACAACCACAATGGATCATGGCCGGCGAAATGGTGGAAACCTCGCAATTGTTCGCCCGCACTGTGGCTGGGATTGATCCGTTATGGATCGTGCAATTGGCGCCGCATCTCTGCAAGGTGACACACCAAAATCCGCGTTGGGTCGTCGGCGCGGGTAACGTGCTGGTGGATGAAAAGACCACGCTCTACGGCTTGGAAGTGAGCAACCGGAAAGTCGCCTTCGGCAACATCAATCCAGTGGAAGCGACTGCTATTTTTATCCGTGCCGCATTGATTGAGGAAGATTTGCTGCCGGATAATAACCGCCGCCGAGATGAGGAAGAATCGGACGCCGACGACGTGCGCATCCTGCAAAGCGTGGCTCCCGCACCAAAGCCGTTGCCGCCACAGTATGCCTTTCTGGAACATAATCGCGGTGTGCGTCAGAAGATTGAAACCTGGCAAACGCGCGTGCGGCGCCATGATCTGGTGAACCTGGACGAGGCCTTTTATAATTTTTACGCTGGTAAACTGGTGAATGTTTCATCGGTGCACGAACTGAATCGTTTTTTGCGTGAGCAATCGGATGCCTCAATGCTGAGGGTGACGGAAGCGGATCTGACGGGTGGACAAGCATTGGATTATGATGCGGAAGCCTTTCCCGATGCCGTGGCACTGGGCGGTCAGCCAGTGGCATTGTCATACGCCTATACTCCCGGTGAAGAACAGGACGGAGTGACGGTGAAACTGGAATTTACCCTGGCCCAAAGCCTGTCGCAGGCCAGCGTGGAATGGGCCGTGCCGGGTTTGCGCGAGGCGCAGATCAATGAACTTCTGCGCGCGTTGCCAAAAGCCTTGCGCCGGGAACTGATGCCCTTCCCGCCAAAAGTTGAAGAGATCACGCGCGATCTGAAACCATCGGGCGAATCTTTGCAGGCCGACCTCGCGCGCTTTATCCGGCAACGTTACGGCGTGGAAATTCCACCGAACGCCTGGCCGTCTGATGCTGTGCCCGCGCATTTGCGGCCTCGCGTGGAAGTCGTCGGCGGTGACGCAAAAACTCTGGGCGCAAGCCGCGATCTGAACCAACTTCGCCAACACTTGGAGAAAAAGCTGGCCAAGGAACAGGTGAAAGCAGTGACGGCGGGCGAAGATCCCCGCTGGAAACGGCTGGCTGATCAGTGGGAACATCATGAACTCACCGGCTGGACATTTGGCGATCTGCCGGAACGCCTCACCGTGAGCGAATCCGGCCCGGTGCCACTTTATGCGTGGCCTGGCTTGTCGCGCACCGGGGAAACAGTGAGCGTACAATTGTTCCGCAGCCAGGAAGCTGCCCGCCGGGCGAGCCTTGGCGGAATCCAAAAACTCGTCGCCCTGGCCCTGCAAAAAGATCTGGCGTGGCTGCACAAAGATTTGCGCGCCCTATCACGCTTTGAACCGTTGATTGCGGGCTTTTGCACGATTGATGAACTCGAAGAATCCGCATTTGAAAACATTCAACGCCATGTTTTGCCCGATGAAGTGTTCACCCCGCTGACCGCCGCGCATTTTTATAGCGCTGTGGAAAAGAGCCACGGCCTGCTTCCCGGGCTGGCGATGAAGTTGGTGGATCACGCCGGCAACATTCTTAAACTGCGCTCGGATATTTTGCGTCGTTGCGGTGCATCCTCCGTTTCCGCCGCCCAAACGAGCAGGGGACCGACACGAACCTTGTCCGATCTAAGCCAGTTGAGTGCGGTTCCGGTAAAAGAACGGCCAGCCAATCCTTGGGCGGAGGAACTGGCGGTATTGTTGCCTGCCAATTTTTTGGCGACGATTCCGTACGATCAGTTGCCGCACCTGCCACGGTATCTCAAAGCCCTGCTCACCCGCATGGAACGGGCGGCGTTGAACCCTGCCAAAGACCAAGAGCGTGTACGTCAACTCGCACCGTATCTCGAAACGCTAAAAAAATATTCCGAAACGCCTCCGCCTACTGACGACGCGAGGCGACAGCTCGAAATCTTCCGCTGGATGGTTGAAGAATTTAAGGTGTCATTGTTCGCCCAGGAACTCGGCACGGCGCAACCCGTTTCGCCCAAACGATTGGATGAACAAAAACTAAAAATCTAAGATTTGGTATTTGCGAAATTGTGTGTCTCAAAATATGGCGGCACTGTATGGCAACGGGACATGCAATTTGAAATGTGAGAGATTTTTGAATAAAAAACCTTAAAAACCCCCTGAAAAAGCCGATATTAATTAGAATTCATACTATTTGGCAGGGCTAAAGCTGTTTGGGGCCGGAAGTAGCTCTGAACTAGAGGATTAATATGGGTAAAATATCAAATGGGATTGGTAAAGGAGAGTCTGAAAACCGGACCAACAGGATTCTGTGTCTGGAAGACAGTCCATCTGACCGCGAACTGCTCGCTGCGCTGTTGGAGGAGGAAGGCATCCCTTGCGGTTTCGTCTTTGCCGCCACCCAAAAGGAGTTTGAGTCCGCGCTGGAACAACAACCTTATGATTTGATCATCTCGGATTTTACGCTGCCTGCTTACGACGGCATGAGCGCACTTGCTCTGGCGCAAAAAACGAATTCCGATATTCCTTTCATTTTTGTCTCTGGAACCATCGGGGAAGAGCGGGCGATTGAAAGCCTCAAGAACGGCGCGACGGACTATGTTCTCAAGGACCGGCGCGACCGGCTGGTTTCCTCGGTGCAACGGGCGTTGCGCGAAGGTCGCGACCGCGCCGAACGCAAAAAACTTGAAGAACAATTGCGTCAGGCGCAAAAAATGGAAGCCATTGGTCAATTGGCGGGCGGCGTTGCTCACGATTTCAACAATCTCCTCGCTGTCATCCAAGGCAATGCCGAACTAGCCTTGTTGCACCTCGATAATCAAGATCCTAAAACCGCTGAATTTCTAAATCAAATCACGGAAGCTTCCGTCCGCGCCGCCAACTTGACCCGTCAATTGCTGGCGTTTGGCCGCAAGCACACAATGCGGCTGGAGAATCTGAATTTGAACGATCTCATCGCCAACTTGACCAAGATGCTTAACCGCATCATCGGCGAGGATATCCGTTTGAAATGTGACTATGATGGCCGGCCATTCGTGCGTGCGGATGCCGGGATGCTGGAACAAGTCATCTTGAATCTGGTGGTGAATTCCCGCGATGCCATGCCGCAGGGTGGGCAGTTGCGACTCTCGACGGAAATAGTCACCATGGAAGAAACCAATTTTCAGCCTTATCCCGAGACGCGAGATGGTCATTTCATCTGTTTAAAAGTAAGTGATACGGGCACGGGCATTGCCCCGGAAAATATTCCGCACATTTTTGAGCCTTTCTTCACCACCAAGGCAATTGGCAAAGGTACCGGACTGGGATTGGCCACGGCGTACGGCATCGTTAACCAGCACAAAGGCTGGATGAATGTATCGAGCCAGTTGGGAGTTGGCACCACATTCGAGATATTTTTGCCGGTGATTCCATCGCCTACGAACGGAACGATTTCGGCAGCGCCCAAAGCGACTCCTCGCCGAGGATCGGAAACTATTTTTTTGGTCGAAGACGATGACGCGGTCCGGCAGATGACCCGGCAGACCCTGGAAACTTTTGGCTACCATGTGATTGAAGCTGGATCGGGCCGGCAAGCATTGGAAGTATGGCAGCATAACCATGCCGCCGTAGATCTGCTGTTAACCGATATTGTGATGCCGGATGGCATCAATGGGCGGCGCCTGGCAGAACTGTTGCAGATGCAAACACCGGAGCTGAAGGCAATCTTCGTCAGCGGATACAGTCTGAATGTGATCAGCAAAGACACCGATTTTTTCACGAAGAACGAGAATTCTTTCCTGCAAAAACCCTATTCGCCGCAGACCCTTGTAGGTGCCGTTCGCCGCTGCCTTGACCAGGTGCCGGAAGCGGTGGCTTGAATCTTGCCGTTATCCGGGAACGGTAGCTCGCATTCTCATAGAAAATGCAGCTTGAACCTGGCTGAAATAAGACTAGAACTATCTCAAGCCGATGCCAGTTGGGGTGGAACGGTAGCGAATGGTACTCCGGTTTGAAATAGCAGTTCGAAATACACCCTCGTCTGGTTGCCCGTTTGGATTTTCCTGGTTTAAATGAAAAAAACCTTGCGCTGTCTGCTCGTGGAAGATTCCGAGAGCGATGCCATGTTACTCATCGCGACTTTGGAAACGGCGGGATATGACTTGGTTTTTGAACGCGTACAAACCGGCCCCGACATGCGTGCTGCCTTGGAAAACCGGGAATGGGATGTAGTTTTCTGCGATTATGTCATGCCGGCTTTCAGCGCCCCGGCCGCCTACGGCGTCTTTAAAGAAACCCAACTTGAAATCCCGTTTATTATTGTCTCCGGCGAGATTGGTGAGGACGTAGCGGTGGAAGCACTGAAGCTGGGTGCGGATGATTACGTGCTCAAGCAGAACTTGAAACGCTTGATGCCCACGCTCGAGCGCGCCTTGCAAGATCGGGATGATCGCAAACGCGCCCGCCGGGCGGAACGGGCGCTGGCCCAGAGTGAGGAACGTTTCCGGTTGATGATTGAGCAGGTCCTGGACTACGCGATTTTCATGCTGGATCCAGCCGGCCGGGTCACCACGTGGAATGCCGGTGCCAAAAATATTCATGGTTATGCCGCCGGCGGTATCATGGGACAACCGTTCTCCAATTTTTACGCTCCTGAAGACGTTGCCGCCGGCAAGCCGGCGGCTTTATTGAATGAGGCGCGCCTAAACGGACGCATATTGGACGAAGGTTGGTCTGTTCGAAAAGACGGCTCTCGCTTTTGGGCGCAGGTCACGTTGACAACCACAAAGGATGAATTGGGGCAATTGCGTGGGTTTACTGCGATCACACACGATCTGACCGAACGTCGTCAGGCTGAAGATGAGCGGCATCAGATCGAATCCAAATTGCGCCAGGCGCAAAAACTGGAGGCGATCGGCCAGTTGGCTGCGGGTATTGCACACGAGATCAACACCCCAATCCAGTACGCCGAGCATAATCTTCGCTTTATCCAGGAATCATTCGCGGATCTCAAGCAGTTGCTGGATCATCATCAGATTTTATTGCTGGCGGCGGAAGCCGGCAACATACCGCCGGACTTGCTCCGCGAAGTTCGCCGGTTGCTGGATCAGGTGCAGGGTGGATCACTCGTCGGCGAAATTCCGGTGGCGATTGAGGAGGCTTTGCAGGGTACCGAACGCATCGCCAAAATCGTCAAGGCAATGAAAGAGTTCTCCCATCCCGGCACGGGCAACAAGGACAAGCCAGTGGCTACCAACATCAATCAAGCTATTGAAAGCACCATCACCGTGGCCCGCAACGAATGGAAGTACGTGGCCGATATGGTCACGGAATTTGATTCCGCTATGCCGCCAGTACCTCTCTTTGCCGGGGAATTTAATCAAGTGATCCTGAATCTGCTCGTTAATGCGGCGCACGCCATCGCCGAGCGGTTGGGAAAAAATAACCGCACGAAAGGGACCATCACCGTCAGCACGCGCCGCGACAACGGTTGGGTGGAAGTGCGCGTTTGTGACACCGGCGCGGGCATTCCGGAAGCGGTGCGCCATCGCATCTTTGAGCCGTTTTTCACCACCAAAGGAGTAGGTCAGGGCACGGGGCAGGGGCTGGCGCTTGCGCGTTCGGTTATAGTAGAAAGGCATCAAGGCGAGCTGCGGTTTGAAACAGAAATGAATCAAGGCACCTGTTTCATCATCCGGCTGCCTTTGAATCCCTCGGGGGTTGCCAAAAGTGCCCCGCCCAAAAAAATCTTATGAAGAAACGTATTTTGTTCGTGGACGATGAGGAATTTGCGCTGCGCGGCCTCGAGCGGTTGCTGCGATCGATGCGCGATGAGTGGGATATGGAGTTTGTCAGCAACGGCGATGGCGCTTTGGCGCGCATGGCAGAAGTGCCGTTTGATGTGATCATTTCGGACATGCGCATGCCCGGGATGAATGGCGCAGAATTATTGAACGAAGTGATGAGGCGCCATCCCAAGACCGTGAGGTTAATTCTTTCCGGTTATGCGGATCGCGATCTTATTTTGAAATGCGTTGGTTCGACGCATCAGTATCTCGCCAAGCCATGTGATGCCAGAACTTTAAAAACCACCATTCAACGCGCGGCGCATCTTGAAGAATCACTAAAAAGCGAGGCGTTGCGTCTATTGGTGAATCGCTGCTCGCAATTACCGAGCGTACCGGCGTTGTATTCTGAAATCATTGAGGCGTTGCAAGATCCTGATGCAGACGTTGATACGATTGGCAATATCATCGTGAAGGATGTGGGGATGACGGCTAAGATCTTGAAGTTGGTGAATTCGGCGTTTTTTGGTTTAGGAAATGAGATTTCGAGTCCGGGGGAGGCGGTGGCTTATCTGGGGACCGATACGATTAAATCGTTAATTTTGGTCACGCACGCGTTTGCCGAGTCGGAAGTCATTCAGGTTGAGGGTTTTTCGATTGAATCTTTATGGGCGCATTCGTTGCAAGTGTCGAAAGCGGCGCGCGCGACGGCTTTTTTTGAGAGTATGGATCGAAAAATGATCGATGAAGCGTTCGTGGCGGGGCTGTTGCACGACGTGGGTAAACTCATCTTTGCCATGAACTTACCGAAGGAATACCGGGAGGCTTTGACGCTTGCGAAGGAGAAAAAAATGTTATTGGCTGATGCGGAACGGCAGGTTTTTGGGGCGGATCATGCGGATGTTGGAGGTTACTTGTTGGGGCTGTGGGGGTTGCCGGTGCCGGTGGTGGAGGCCATCGCGCTGCATCATCGTCCGGAACTCACTATGATGCAATCGTTTAGCCCGTTGACGGCGGTGCATGTGGGGGATGCGATGGTGTTTCCGAAGCATCCTTCGCTCCCGGGGATGCTTCCTAGCCATATGAATATGAAGTACTTAACGAGTTTGGATTTGCAGGATCATATCAAGGGTTGGCAGGCGCAATGGGAAGAGGGTGGCTTTGGGTGAGGATTCAAGAAATATTTAATTTAGTTAAGTGGTTTAAAATGTGATTGATGCGACTAAAATAAGAGGATTAAAACGCAACAGAACAGATCATTTTAAAATAATAGTTGACTATCTAGTCTAAACTGCTAATCTGATGATGTGCTTCGGGGGAAATACCTGACTGAAGCCAGTGAGAATGGTAGAGTAGCTTAGTGGTAGAGTGACGGTAGAACAATTTAACTGAAAAAATGTTATGGGCCGCGTGAGTGATGCAAAACAACGGTTAATGGATGCCGTGCTGGATCTGATCTGGTCGGGCTCGTATGGCAGCACGACGATTGATCACATCTGCGCGAAGGCCGGAGTGAAGAAGGGCAGTTTTTATTATTTCTTTGAATCGAAGGCGGAACTGGCCGCCGAGGCCTTTGAAGAGAGCTGGAAAGAGAAGAAGGTAGAGCTGGACGCGATCTTTTCCCCGACGGTACCGCCGCTGGAACGCCTGCGGAAACATTCGGAATTTGCCTATAAATTCCAAAGCGATATCAAGGAAAAGTACGGTCGGGTGCTGGGTTGCCCGCACTCCTGTTTGGGCTCGGAAGTCTGCACGCAGGAAGATAAATTGCAGAAGACAATCCAGGGCATCATGGAGTACAAGCAGAAGTACATGGAGACGGCCATCCGCGATGCCCATGCCGAGGGATTGATCGTAGCGCCGGATGCACCGGCCAAAGCGCGCATGATCCTGGCCTATTATGAAGGGCTGATGACGCAGGCGCGGATCCAGAACAACCTGGAATTGCTGCGCGAAACGACGAAGGGAATCTATGCGATCCTGGGCGTAAAAGAAGAAGCGGCGATGGCAGTTTAATTTAAATTTTTTTTGATTAATTTTTTTGACTAAACGGACAACTATAAAGAAGAAAGGCTAAGAGATGAATGCGAAGACCAACAACCAATTTGAAGGCACGGCGGAGAACACTTTTGCGGCCCGTTGCCAGAGCTGCTACAAGGCTTTTGTCGCGGAAATCGAGCAGGCCAAGCACATGATCGTCAACGAGTTGAACGAACGGCTCGATACGCACGGCAACCTGTTCCGGCTCGCGTTGAACGAGGCAGAAGCGCTCGCTTCGCAGACGGCGTATCCTCACCTGTTCTTTCCCGCATTAGCGATGGAACGGGTGCAGGCGGTCAGCAACTGGCGGAATCGCCAACGGGCTTTGAATCAACAACATCCGTCGCTGGCTGCCTGAGCGCAGCCGGGGCACGGTTTTTACCAAGGTGGGGGATATACAGCTTATAACACTGTTAAACATCTATTTTTAACCATAAAACATTTATGAAATCCAATTTTTTGAAGTCAGTCGCAGTTCCGGCGGTCGCAGTCGCGGTGTTAGCAACGGTCGTCACGGGTTGCAGCAAGGGTGAAGCGCAGCAAACCGCTCCGCCGCCCCAGCAGGTGACGGTCGCGCCGGTGCAGCAGAAACAAATCGTCGAGTGGAATGAATTCACCGGGCGCACCGAGCCGGTCGAAGCGGTGGACATCCGTCCGCGCATCTCCGGTTACATCCAGTCGGTGCTGTTTCAATCCGGTCAAATGGTCAAGAAGGGCGATGTGCTCTTTGTGATCGATCCGCGTCCGAGCCAGGCCACGTACGACCAGCGCAAGGCCGAGTATGACCAGGCGAAGAGCGAGGCGGATCGCGTCGAAAAATTGCTCGGCAACAACGCCATCTCCGCCGAGGAAGCCGAAGCGCGCCAGGCACGGGCTGAGGTCGCGAAGGCCGTACTCGATGCCGCCGCGCTCGATCTCGAATATACAAAAGTCATCGCCCCGATCGATGGCCGCGTGAGCCGCGCGCTCTTGACGGAAGGCAACTACGTGAGCGGCGCCGCCGGTACGGCTTCGCTGCTGACCTCGGTCGTCTCGATCAATCCGGTCTATGTGAATGCGGACATCGATGAAGACACGCTGTTGAAATTCAACGAACTCGTCGCCGCCAAGAAACTCGGCAGCACCGAAGACGGCAAGATCCCAGTGGAATTGCAACTCGCGGACGAAACCGATTTCCCGCACAAGGGCACGATCGAATCCTTCGACAACCAATTGAACCCGAACACCGGCAGCATCCTGTTGCGCGCCGTGTTCAAGAACGACGACGGGCGCATCGTGCCCGGACTGTTCGCCCGCATCCGCATCCCCTTGAGCGAGCAGCATGAGGCGATCCTCGTGGATGAACGCGCCATCGGCACGGACCAGGCGCAGAAATTTGTGCTCACGCTGACCCCGACGAACACGGTGCAGTATCAATCCGTGCAACTCGGACCGCTGGTGGATGGACAACGCGTCATCCGCTCGGGCCTCGTGGCGGGCGAGAAGATCGTGGTCAACGGCATGGCGCGGGTGCGCCCGGGCATGCCGGTGGCTCCGCAGGATGAAGTGGCGAGCAAGCCGGTGACCGTCGCCGGGGCCAAGATGGCCCAACGCTGAGATTCTCTTAAGGCGTCCAAACCCAACAATCCGTTTCCGTAAAACCCACTTAAAGGAGGGATATGAACTTTTCACACTTTTTTATCAAGCGCCCGATCTTTGCCGGCGTGTTATCCATCGCGATCTTCATCATGGGGCTCATCGCGATGTTCAAGCTGCCCATCAGCGAGTATCCGGAAGTCGTGCCGCCGACCATCGTCGTGCGCGCCACGTATCCGGGCGCGACGCCCAAGACCATCGCCGAGACCGTGGCCTCGCCGCTCGAGCAGGCGGTGAACGGCGTGGAAGGTTCGCTGTACATGTTCTCGCAGGCGACCGGTGACGGCGTGATGACGCTCACGGTCACGTTCAACCTCGGCACGGACATCGACAAGGCCCAGGTGCAGGTGCAGAACCGCGTGTCGCAGGCGCTGCCGAAACTGCCCGAGGAAGTGCGCGACCTCGGCGTGACCACCACCAAGCAATCCCCCGACCTCACGATGGTGGTGCACTTGTTCTCGCCGAACAACCGCTATGACAAGGTTTACATACGCAACTACGCCACGTTGCAGGTCAAGGACACGCTCGCGCGCATCCCCGGCGCGGGTGACGTGGAGATCTTCGGCTCCGGCGATTACGCCATGCGCATCTGGCTGAACCCGGACAAGATCGCCGCGCGTAATCTCACCGCCAGCGACGTGGTGGACGCCATCCGCGAACAGAACGTGCAAGTCGTCGGCGGCGTGATCGGCCAGCAGCCCGTCAGTTCGCCCGTGAACTTCGAGATGCAGGTGAACGTGAAAGGCCGCCTCATCTCCGAGGAAGAATTCGGCAACATCATCGTGAAGACTGGTCCGAACGGCGAGAAGACGCTCTTGAAAGACGTCGCCCGCATCGAGCTCGGCGCCGGCAGCTACGGCCTGCAATCTTTGCTGAACAACAAGACCGCCGTCGCGATCCCCATCTTCCAGACGCCCGGCGCGAATGCGCTGGACCTCTCCAAGAATGTGCGCGCGGCGATGCAAGAATTGAAGAAAAATTTCCCCGAAGGTTTGGACTACGACGTGGTGTATGACCCCACCGTCTTCGTGCGCCACTCCATCGAAGCCGTGGTGCATACATTGCTCGAAGCGATCCTGCTGGTCGTGATCGTCGTGATCATCTTCCTGCAAACCTGGCGCGCGGCGATCATCCCGCTCGCCGCCGTGCCCGTGTCCTTGATCGGCACGTTCACGATCATGCTCGCGTTTGGTTTCAGCATCAACGCGCTGTCGCTGTTCGGCCTGGTGCTGGCCATCGGCATCGTAGTGGATGACGCCATCGTCGTCGTCGAAAACGTGGAACGTAACATTGCGCGCGGTCTGTCGCCTGTCGCCGCCGCGCGGCAGGCCATGAGCGAGGTGACCGGACCCATCGTGGCCACGGCGCTGGTGTTGTGCGCGGTCTTCGTGCCCACGGCGTTCATCACCGGTTTGACCGGCCAGTTCTACAAGCAATTCGCGCTGACCATCGCCATCTCCACGGTCATCTCCGCCTTCAATTCGCTCACCCTCTCGCCGGCGCTGTGCGCGGTGTTGTTGAAAGATCATGCCGCGCCGAAAGACGTCGTGGCGCGCTTCATGGAACGCTGCTTGAACTGGTTCTTCAACCCGTTCAACCGCGTCTTCGCCTGGGCGGGCATCAAATATTCCGGCAGCGTCGGCAGCGTGCTGCGCAAGAGCGCCATCGCGCTGATCCTCTACGCGGGCCTCGTGGTCCTGACCGGCTGGAGCTTCAGCAAGGTGCCCACCGGCTTCGTGCCCTTGCAGGACAAACAATATCTCGTGGCCTTCGCGCAGTTGCCGGAAGGTTCCTCGCTGGACCGCACCGAGCAGGTCATCCGCCGCATGTCGGACATCGGCATGAAATTGCCGGGTGTGGAATCCGCCGTGGCGTTCCCCGGCTTGAGCATCAGCGGCTTCAGCGTCGCCCCGAACGAAGGCATCGTGTTCTTCACCCTGAAACCGTTTGAAGAACGCACCACGCCGGACCTCAGCGGCCCGGCCATCGCGGGCAACTTGAACAAGAACCTCAGCGTGATCCAGGATGCCTTCGTCCTCGCCGTGCCGCCGCCGGCGGTCATGGGCCTGGGCACCATCGGCGGGTTCAAGATGTACGTGGAAGACCGCGCGGACCTCGGCTATGACGCGCTCTACCAGAACGTTATGGGCGTGGTCGGCAAGAGCCACGCGACCCCCGGCCTGGCCGGTGTGTTCACCGGGTTCACCGTGAACGTGCCGCAGCTCGATGCGGATGTGGACCGCGAGAAAGCCAAGACCCAGGGCGTGCCGCTGCAAAATCTCTTCGAGACCATGCAGATCTATCTCGGGTCCCTCTACGTGAACGATTTCAACCGCTTCGGCCGCACGTACGAAGTGATCGCCCAGGCGGATTCCGAATACCGCGCCCACGCGGATGACATCACCCGGCTCAAGACCCGCAATGATCGCGGCGAAATGGTGCCGCTCGGCGCGGTCGTGAAAGTGACGGAATCCCACGGCCCCGCGCGCGTGATGCGCTACAACGGTTATCCGGCGGCGGAGATCAACGGCGGTCCGGCGCCCGGTTACAGCTCCGGCCAGGCGGAGAACATCATCTCCAAACTCACGGCAAACAGCCTGCCGCGCGGCATGTCCTATGAATGGACCGAGCTGACGTACCAACGCATCCTCGCGGGTGATGCGGCCATCTACGTGTATCCGTTGTGCATCCTGCTCGTATTCCTCGTGCTCGCGGCGTTGTACGAAAGTTTCCGTCTGCCGCTCGCCATCATCCTCATCGTGCCGATGTGCCTGCTCTTCGCCATCGCCGGTGTGTGGTTGAAGCACAGTGATAATAATATCTTCACGCAGATCGGCCTGATCGTGCTCGTGGGCCTGGCGTGCAAGAACGCAATCTTGATCGTGGAATTCGCCAAGCGCAAACAGGACGAAGGCATGACGCCGTTCGATGCCGCCATCGAAGCGTGCAAACTCCGCTTGCGCCCGATCTTGATGACCTCCATCGCGTTCATCGCGGGTGTGTTCCCGCTGGTCGTGGCCAAGGGCGCCGGCGCTGAGATGCGGCAGGCCATGGGCATCGCCGTGTTCAGCGGCATGATCGGGGTGACCGTGTTCGGTTTGTTCCTGACCCCCGTGTTCTACGTCACGCTCATGAAGCTCGGCTTCAAACATCGCGCCGCGACCCCGACCACGCCGCACGATTCCCATGATGCGCATGGCTCATCCCATGGTTCAGCCCACGATTCCTCGGAGAAGCCCACTTCCGGCGGCATGTTGCCCGGCGCCAGTGCGGCGGCCAGTGTGCTCGTGCTCGGTTTGATCCTCGCGGCCCTGCCGGCGAAGGCGGGTCTGTTGACCGTGGGCCCGGATTATCAAGCGCCCACGAATTCCGTGCCCGCCCAATATAAGGCGGAAACTGCAACCGAAGACTCCACGAACAACGGCACCTGGAAAGAAGGCAAGCCGCTCGATAACGTACCGAAAGGCCGCTGGTGGGAAGTGTTCGGCGATAACGACCTGAACGCCCTCGAAGCGCAGGCGCTCGCCGCGAACCAGCAGTTGAAAGCCGTCATGGCCCACGTGGAACAGGCGCGGCAGACCGCGCGCGTGGCCCGCAGCCAGTTGCTGCCCACCGTGAACTTTGACCCCAGCTTCAATCGCGAACGCTATTCGCCGAACCAGAACCCGAGCTTCGGCAGCGTCACGGCCAATACGTTCAATACGCCCATCGACCTGAGTTATGAAGTGGATATCTGGGGCCGGGTGCGCCGGAGTTTCCAGGCGGCGCGCGCGGATGCGCAGTCTTCACTGGCGGATTTTTACAATGTGCTGCTGACCTTGCAGACGGATGTGGCGCAGACGTATTTCCAGATCCGCTCGCTGGATGCGGAGATCGCCACTGTGCGCGGCACCATCGGCTTGCGCGAGGAACAGGTGAAGCTCGTGCGCAGCCGTTTTGACGGCGGCGTGGGCAGCGAACTGGACGTGGCCCAGGCCGAGACCGAACTCGCCACCACGCAGGCGGAGCTGGATGCGCTCGCGCGCCAGCGGGATCAATTGGAAAATGCGCTGGCCATCCTGCTCGGCCAGAATCCTTCCAGCTTCAAGCTCGCGGCGTTGGAGAAGGCGGACACCGCCTGGAATCCGCAACCGCCGGAGATCCCGGCCGGTCTGCCGGCGGACCTGCTGGAACGGCGCCCGGACGTGGCGCAGGCGGAACGCACCATGGCTTCCGCGAATGCCAAGATCGGCGTGGCCAAGGCCGCGTTCTTCCCCGTGGTCACCCTCACCGGCGGCGGCGGTTACCTGAGCGGCGATGTGGAGACGCTCTTCAACTGGAGCAGCCATACGTGGTCGTTCGGTCCGAGCATCTCCCTGCCGCTCTTCGCGGGCGGACGCAACAAGGCGAATTATAATCTCTCCAAGGCCGCCTTCCAGGAATCCGTGGCGAACTACCGCCAGCAGGTGCTCGTGGCCTTTGGCGATGTGGAGGACAGCCTCTCCGCCATCCAGCATCTGGCCCACCAGGCGGAGGCGCAGAACCGCGCCGTGGCCGCGGCGCGCCGCGCGGCGGATCTCGCGAGCGACCGGTATAAATCCGGCATCGTGGAATATATCGAGGTGGTGGATGCCAGCCGCGATACGCTCACGGCGGAACGCGCTAACGCGCAGCTCACCGGCCAGCGGCTCATCGCTGCGGTACAGCTCATCAAGGCCATCGGCGGCGGCTGGACGGAGGACCAGATCCTGGCCAGCGCCACACCCACGGTGGTGCAACCCAACAGCAACAGTTCTGCGAAATGAAAGTGCCCATCCATGTCAACAAAGCCAGTTTTAAGCGCGAAGTCATTGATTCAGCGCAACCTGTCCTCGTGGACTTCTGGGCCGAGCGGAGCGTTCCGTGTCAGGCCATGGCGCCGGTCATCGAAGAGATCGCGCGTGAACATCAAGGCGGACTCAAACTCGTGAAGGTGAACGTGGACCAGAACCCCAAGCTGGCGGAGCAATATCACATCGAGACGCTGCCCACGCTGGTCTATTTTATCAATGGCCTGGTGCACGACCACATCGTGGGCGTGACGGAGAAGGGGGAGATTGTGCAGCGGTTGAAGGCGGCGAGATAGTTTATTGCAATAGAGATAGCCTATTGTAAAACGTATTGAATAAAACGAGGTGCGGCTAGAGTAACCGGTGTTAATAAATACCAACGGCATGCTGTTCATCTATTTTTTTTGCACTTTGCATTGCTTCTTCAAATAGACCAGTAAGAGATTCTTCGATGCGGATTAACCGTTCATCTTTGTAAGAACGAAGGGTTTTGAGCAATTTAATGCGTTTTTCAAGGTAAGGCATGCGTGACCCTGAGGAACCGAAAGATGCAAGATTGGCATGTATACAACCAATGATCTCATTGATTTTACCATACTGGAAAAGCATTAATGCGTGAGGGTGCCAAATAAACTCTTCCTGGCCTGCCTCGTTTTTCTTTGAAATAAAAAGCGACATAAAATGAAGCAGCTTTGGCACTTGTTGAGGGTTTTTCTTAGCCCAAATCTCTAATTTTGCTGTAGGTAGCGCCCAAATCGGAGAACCGTGATTGTCAAATCCAGTTTTTTTATGAGTGAGAAGTTTTATTAGATAATATGAATTTTGACCTTCGAATTTCTTTAGTGCATTACAGAATATTGGCCATGAAATATTAGTGTGCTTTTCCAATAGCAAAGCAATTACTTGATATGTTCTGTCCGCACTCCAATATATTGGTCCATAGTCTTCTATATTTTTAATTAAAGCATGAGTAAGATTTGCAACCCATTCTTGTTTGGGAGATCCTGAAAGCAATGCAATGATATTTTCTTGCCAATAATGGCCTATCATATTATCCCCACTTATTTTCAAAATTTCCGGCAGTAAAAGTAATTTTTCCAGCAAGCTATTGAAAACCGTAATCTTGTTCGGCTTCAAATGGCAATGCATATTTATGATGGACAAGATTGCTGATGCTGCACTTGGAACATTATTCAATAGGTATTGAAGTTTTTCATTAAAAGTGACGTCATCAAAATTAACTGTCACTGAACCATAGGCAAATATCTGTATACATGAAGGTTCTAACCTGCCTGAAAAAATTTGTATTATAATTCTATCAAAATCAAAAACAGTTGGTCTCACAGCTGTGGTGAATTGGCATAAAAGATGAACAAGTGCGTCGTCTCTTGCCGTCATTTCCAAAATATCAGTCACCAAGGAGCGGTCATTTACGGCAGACAAGATTCCCCTTATTAATTGAGGGTTTTGATTGTTTTTATCAATGGAGCGAAGTGCTTTAAAGCACTTTTTAATTAGAGCTTTTGGGTCATTGACTAATTGGGCGCATTTTGCACCAAAAAACCATGCTTGCCTTTGCTCACCTTGTAACAGCATGGGAATATACTCTTCCCACGGAATATTGTTTTGGATTAATTCTTCAGCAAAATTTTCGGCTTTATGCGCCGCGACATCAATAAATTTCCCTTTTTCTACCTCATTGTGTTCCCAAGTGGGCAGTGACACAATTTCCATAAGTCGGCTTTTTAAATCCTTGGGCTGTACATAGCTTAACCACCGATTAATTGCCATTTTTGCGTTATCGGGTAATTTTTTTTGATAGCTTAGAAAATTGACTATTTGTTCGCGTGCTTCCGGCCAATAACCATTGCATTTAACAGCTATTTTTTGGAAATCATTTTCCAAATCAAAAAGCAGATGGTTTCCCAAGAAAGCTGCAGTCCGCTTTCCGATCATGTCTATGGCTAATTTTGATAATTCGCTTTCCGAGTAAATTAAACCTTTGAGCAGGTTGAATACTTCTTTCCAATAACCCCAAATTTCTTCGTAATTTTTTGGTTCCCAATCTTTTTCAGGCAATTGCGTTCCTCGGATTTCAGGCCCTGAAGATCGAGTAAAGTGTCCATGCTGTAGAGCAGCTCCTAGCGCATGCACGCAAACGCGCTGCTGCTCTTCATATTTACTGGAAAGGCCATAACGTGCCACTTCCAATCTTAAAGCGGGTGCACTTTTGGTACCCGAGAGGAAAACGTGAAATAATTGTTGGAATTGTTGTGTGGCATTATTTCCATAAGATTCGTTTTCGCCTGCCGCAAATGCTAACAAAATTTTTGCTGCTTGTGGGAAGGTTTCAGGTGACCAACATAATTTTTCCAATGCCCATATCAGATTTCTTCGGCCATTTTCTATGGCTTTAAATTGGGCCGGCGAAAAATGGGCAAATACACGGGTTAAGCATTCCGATGCGGCAAGTGGGTTTAATTCAGCTAGGGCGCGGAAGATTTGTGAACCCACTTCGGAATCCAAAACCTCCGCTAACGAAAGAGGGGAGCCGGCCCCCAATAATTTTTTACTGAGGGCTGCCGCTCTATCGGAAAAATCCAATTTTTCTAATTGTTCACAAAAAGACTTTGTAAGTTCGCATTCTGCGATACCTGGTAACAATTCTAATACAAGCGTATCGGGGGCGTAGGTAAGCCACTCTGACGCCAACGCGACTGCCAATGGAGGGGGAGCAACCAGTATATAATCACCCGCCATCTGAATAATACGTTTATCAATAAATGGCTGAATTGCTTTATTGAAATCAAATTCAGACACATCATTGCATAGTTTTTTTCTGACAAAATCCAATTGTTTCTTTGCAGATCCCATGGCACCTACATATGAAAAAAGTGCTAAAGACTGTATATATTCTCTGGCCTTTACATCCGGGGTCGTTCGGCCCCATAGCAGCTTGTCAGCAAGTTTGTTTTGGTCATTGAGGTGTTGAATTTCCAATGCCTTGCCTGCTTTTGCAGTCAAAATGGCTATTTGTGGGAAACCCTGTGCAAACCCAGCCACACGTTCAAGATCAGAATCCTCTAAATGTTTCAATTCTGGGACGGACCGCAGAATTTTAGGTACGATGTCACGTAAATTATTTGGGTTCAATTCAATATGAAGAATCCCCGCTTTTGTTGATTCAGGTACGTAGTCTAAAGTAAGTAAGCTTAACCTACTAACTGGCCTTTGAACTGCCGCTGCTAATTGGTGATGCCATTCGAATGGGCAGTTATCCACAACGATGACGCCAGCAAATCCAAACGCACACAACTGATCTACCCATCCTAGCACCAACGAGCCATAAGTTTGAGCGTCTACATAACCTGTTGACCCCGATAGAGCCTCTCGCAAGCCATCATTACCGAGGGTTTTGCAATTAAATACCTCGTAGCCAAGCCGTGATTTTCCAAGACCTGACGATCCAGTTATGCGGGCGACATTTTTGGGCTTAATCAAGCATTTCCTGAGCGACAAAATGTGGCCTGCCAAGTAATCATTTAGCTGGAATTCATATTGGACGTTTACATCCTGGCCCCAAGCAGCCACGTTCTTTATTGCTACCGTCTGGAAATTCATTGTCAGTTCGGAAACGTAAGCTAGTGCCGAAACATGGCGATTCACCCAGTCTGAAATCCTGTTCGCATCCAAAACCGCGATACAATCCTTTTCCGACCCTTTGCGCCCTGCGTCTTTTAAGGCTTTCCGACAGGCACGAACCATTTCATCTAATTTGACTATCGGATGACTGCAGAAAATTACATAGGCTCCGCCTAAATCCAGGACATTTTGAACTTCCTCTTTAAGTTTTATTTTATTTGGCTTATCCGTCTTTAAAATTTCTTTACGGAATGCGCTTTTGGTCATCGATTGTGCTTTAGACTGGTAAATGGTCAGTTTTTTGGGGATGTATTCGTATTTTTCAATATCACCCTCCCACTTCCCGTCTCGGCCCCCATCTGCAACTGTAATTTGAAAAGGAACATGAATGCCATGTTCTGATAGCAAACGATTTCTTGCTTCCGCATGTAGCAAAATATGGAGCAGACGCACCAGTTGTTCTGGTTTTAGCCTTTTAATATGCTCAAATTCAATTCTGTTTATTTGGTTCATATTTAGTAGTTTATGCAGGCATTCCTGATAATCGCTGTCGCTCAAGCTCTCTGCCGGTCGCAAACATCTATCATACAACACGACCGGTACTTGTATTCTTCGTGTTGTTCAAATCCTATTCCCGTAAGCCAGTTTGGCAACCCATTTTGGGCAAAGTGGATTCAATGGAATCTATTCCTTTGAAATAAAAGGATTCGATCATTTCGGTTGGGAAGACTTTAAATTGAGAGACAGCCCCTGTCCCACCCTCAGTCCTAAGCTTCGGGGAATGAGAGTCAATTCAGCGCGCTATTTTCAACGGAAAGAGGAGTATCAACCGCCGGAGACGCACAAGGACAGTTCGTTCCGGCAGTTCATCGTGCGTTGTCTGCATTGCGGATCGTTTCGGCTAGATTGGTGGCAATTATCTGCGCATTGGTCAAGCGTACCGCCCCTAATTATCATGCAAAAGCAGTATCGGTCTCTTTCACTACTACTGCTACTTTCATATATTCTTTGAGCAACGATGCGATTTTTTTTGCGCTGCCTCCGCTGTCGAGAATGTCTCTAATCTCGGCTGGCAGATTGCCTAATCCGCTTGCTTGGCGGCCCGTTATTGAAAGCAAAAGCAAAATCAGCAATCTGATGTGTCCGGGGGCGGCAGGAGGAGGCGGCTGATGTGGTGGAACGTTTATTTTTGGGGAGTCAAGTAGGGCGACCACCAAGGCAGCAATCCCCGCTAATTTCGCGAAGATATCCAATACTTTGTCTGCCTTGGCCCAGCCACTTCCGCCACCGCCGGTTGGGGTTGGGCGGGGACCGCCTCCAGGACCAGAGCCGGGAGACCCACAGCAAATTGCTTTAAGAATGAGAAAGTTTTTGAAGAACTCATCACTGCGCACGGGTTCATCTTTCAAATCGTCGAACGAGAATAAAATACTTCGCTTCAGGTCAATAATCAGTTCCTCGTCCATCTTCCCTCCAGCTTTTAAAAGATCACCCGTGGCATTTAGAAAGTTCCTCAATTCATCCCGGTCCGAAAACATCTCAAATTTTGCATTTCCGCTTGCGAGAACTGCGGGGGAAAGAGAAGTTCCTTCAGGATTCAAATCACACTCTTTCATCGTTTGGAAAATATAATCCTCGATGTCATGATATAATCTGCTCAGAAAATCGCAGGATAGTGTAAGAGCCTCCTCTACAAGTTCGGTGCGGCGTGAGTCGTCAGCTCTTTGTGCTTCTGCTGCGCATGAAAACAAACGGTCCGTGATTTGTGGTAAAGTCATAAAATCCCTAAATGTCCTAGATGCGATTGCGAATGTATTCCTCCCGTAGACAATGTCAAAACAT
>Ga0206948_1055_pt1 | contig 31302 bp, 34 predicted proteins | sample Alteio_BWOrgHeat_FD_153236 | JGI IMG/M metagenome (GOLD analysis project Ga0206948, IMG submission 153236) | Enriched cells from forest soil in Barre Woods Harvard Forest LTER site, Petersham, Massachusetts, United States -... | ecosystem: Environmental > Terrestrial > Soil > Temperate forest > O... | reverse complement strand
GTAAGACGTGGCAGCGAGCCATCATCGCGGGTTTCCGCAGCGAGCATCGGTGCTCCAGTGAGTTCAACAGCAGGCGCGGACGAAGATGAAGAGCTGGAGGATGAGCTGGCAACGGGCAGCGGAGCGAGCAGAGCCTCGGCGTGGTCAAAAAGAAAGAGGCTGGGGATGCGGAAGCCGATAGGCTCGGCAGGGAAATCGGCGGTGGCGATGCCGGAGCCGGTGGCGACAGGCGCATCAGGATCATCCGGCAATGCGTGCAGTGGCTGGCGGCGGCCGCAGAAGTAGACAGCGACCGGTGGGTCGGATTTGTATTCCACCGTGAGGCGAAGATGCATGGGGACTTGTTCGTTCGCTAGCTTTGCGCGGCCGATGGACTGGAAGAGCTCGGCGCCCTGCCCGAGAAAGATCTGTTGCCCGGCGATGGGGTACCAGAGCACGTTGCCGAACCCGCGCAGAGCGGTAGAGGCGGAAGAGATCTGGTCCCAGTCGGCGTCAGAACCTTGCGATGAGGAAGCGCCAATGCGCTCGAGGCGTTCCGCGCTTTGCGTGATCACGCCTGAATAAAAGGTGTCGAGCGTGATGGATGCACCGGGAGCGAGCGGCTGCGGAAGCGTGAGGATGGCCTCAGAAGATTTGCCAGTGTGATCGGTATCGGTGTCGAGCATATGCTGCGAGAGGTCAAGGGCAGTTCGCCGATTGCCGTCGATGAGTGTGGCGGATTCCCAATGCAGAGCCGAGGAGATTTGCAGCGCAGCTCTGGCGAGCGGCTGCGCACTGCTGTTGCGTAACGTGAGGTGAGCGCGTGAGGTGAGCGTGGACGTGGCAGGCGTGATGCGGAGATCGAGATCGTACGACGTGAGCGTGATGGCAGAGCGGTCTGCGTCTGTGAGCTCGGGACCGCTCGGCTGAGCCGAATTCGGCTGAGCTGTTTGCTGGCCCGCAGGCTGCGATGAGTCGTCAGGTTGCGTGTGGCGTTCGAAAAGAACTTTGCCCTGCGGTGGAGGCGGCGTTTGCGGCACCGGCGCAGGCTCTTGCGCGCAGGCGGACGATGCGAGCGCGAGGACGAGTGCGAGTTTGATTGGGATGTGCAACTTAAGAACCAAGATTAGGAGCCCAGACCCTTGCGGGGCTTTGAGGGTTTGGACTCTGCGGAGCCAGGAATGCTAGCCGAGCGGCGCTGGCGCATGGCCTCATACATGACGACCGCCCCGGCGACGGAGACATTGAGCGAAGAAACGCTGCCGGCCATAGGGATGCGCAGAAGATGATCGCAGGTGCGTTTGACGAGCTCGTGCAGCCCCGCGCCTTCGCTGCCGAGTACAAGGCAGCAATCCTGGCGGAAATCAAAGCGGTCGTAGTCGGGCGTGCCGCGCTCGTCGAGGCCGACGATCCAGACGTTGCGTTTCTTCACGGCCTCAAGCGCGCGAGTGAGGTTAACGACCTGGGCGATGCGCACATGCTCGCTGGCTCCAGCAGAGCTTTTGGCGACGGTGGCATTTAGAGGTGCCGACCGGCGCTCGGGGAGGATGACGCCGTCGATGCCTGCACCATCGGCAGTGCGGATCAGGGCGCCGAGGTTGTGCGGATCCTCTACGCCGTCGAGCGCGAGAAAGAAGCGGTGGCCGGTCGGGCTGGCAGGAGCGTCGAGCAGGTCTTCCAGGGCCAGGAGTTTGCGTTCGCGCAGGAAGGCGACGACGCCCTGGTGCTGGTCCGTGCGGGCGTGGCGGGTGAGCTGCTCGCGGGGCTCGATAGTAACGCGGATTTTGGCCGCCCGGCACAGGTTGACCAGGGCATCGAGGCGGGGATCACGGCGAGCTTCGCGCTCGCGGGCAATGGCCACGTGGTCCAGCGGGCGGGAGGCGGCGCGGATGGCCTCTTCCACGGGGTGAAGGCCGTACAGAACGTCCATCCGGTTAGTTTATCCGGCTGGGAGTGCCGGGGATACGGGCTGATGGGGTCGTCTGAACAGGCACTTGGAGGGGGCCCGGAAGGGAAGTAAGATAGGGACAGAGACTTTTGCAGGAAAAGTAGCGTCTACATTCCTATGGGAACGGTTGCTCTCAGTGCGGCAGCGGCTCGGCAGGTGCAGCGTGAAAACGCCGCCATTGCGCGTGGCCTGAAGCGCCAGGACCCTGAGTTGTTGGACCAGCTCATCGAAACCTACCAGCACCGCCTGATGCGCTACCTGATGTTCCTGACCGGCAAGCGCGAAACCGCAGAAGACCTCTTCCAGGAAGTTTGGATCCGAGTGCTGCGGCGCGGTTCACAATACAACGGCAAGGCACGTTTCGACACGTGGATCTTTACCATCGCGCGCAACCTGGTGATTGACCTTTCTCGCAAGCGAGTGATGGCTAGCCTGGACGAGATGCGCGAGGCCGGTGAGGATGAGCGTCCGTTCGAGATTGCGCAGGATGGCCCGTCGCCGCTGGAGCAGTTCCGGTATCGCGAAGATGCTGCTGAGCTTCAAACAGTGATGAGCAGCCTGGAGCCGAACTACCGCGAAGTTCTGACGCTGCGCTTCCATGAAGAGATGTCGCTCGAAGAAATTGCGAGCGTGACGCGTTCGCCTCTCTCCACGGTGAAGTCAAGGTTGTATCGCGGCCTCGCTGCGCTGAAGCCGCAGCTGGTAAAGCTGCGTGCGCAACGCCGGCAGGAGGAAGCGCGAGCATGAGCTATCCTTCAGAAAATTTTACGGCGCGTGCTGCGATCGTGAACCGTACCCATCGCATTGTGCGCGAACAGGCGCAGAGCATGCGCGAACAGCGCGCCCGCTCGCGCAGCCTCTGGGTCCCGCTGGTGATCTGTTCGCTGCTGCTGATGGTGGTGTGCTATTCGGTGTGGTACATGCTGGATGGTTATGACGTGACGCCGAGCGGGATTCCCGATGCGAGCGACCAGATTATGCTGCTGTTGATCTGGTCTATTCCCGTGATTGTAGCGGCGGTGGGGCTGGTGTGGTTCCAGCGTGAGCGCGAACGCGCGAATGAAGGTGTGAAATGAGCTGGTGGATGACACGACAGAACGGACAGGCTGAGCCGGGCTCGAGCGGTGATGCTGAGCTGCTAATGGTGCCGCGCTGGTCGATGGCGCTTGCCGTGGTGGTGTTCGCTGCCATGCAGGTGGTGTTCCACTGGGTACTGCCGCACCACAAGCATGAACTGTTGCCGATGCGGTTGATGATGTGCTTCTTCTGGGGCTCATTGTTTGCCAGCTATGCTCTGCTGCTCGGTTATGTAAGCCGGGACGTAAAGCGGCGTGGAATGTCCGCCGGGATGTGGATGGTGATGTGCGTGGTGCTGCCGTGCGGGATTGGTGCTGTGGTGTATTTCCTGCTGCGCCAGCCGGTGCTCTCGCGCTGCCCTAACTGTTCTACGGAGATCGCTTCGAGCTACCACTTCTGCCCGCAGTGCCAATTCCAGATGGCGCCGGTGTGCGGTGTGTGCCATCGTGGCGTGAAGATTACAGACGTGTTCTGCACACAGTGCGGACATGACCTGGCGCAGGATGGCGCTCCCGCGCGGCTGCGTGCTTACAGCGACCAGTAAGCTGCTCCAAAAGTAGCTAGAATGCCCCTATGGGCAAACCCCTGACGGCGTTGATTGTGGACGACGAGCCTTTGGCGCGTCAGGAATTGTTGTATCTCCTGGGTGCTGCCGAAGAAGTGGAAGTGCTCGCCCAGGCGAGCAACGGCATTGAGGCCGTTGATCTGATTCGCACGCATAATCCTGATGTGGTCTTTCTCGACGTGCGCATGCCTGGGCTGGATGGGTTTGCAGTGCTCAAGAAATTGCTGGCGCTGGATAAAAAATTCAAGATGCCCCATGTGGTCTTCGCCACTGCGTTCGACCAATATGCAGTGAAGGCATTTGAAGTGAACGCGGTCGACTACCTGCTGAAGCCCTTCGACGCCAAGCGCGTGGCGCGCACGATCGATAAGGTGCGTGCGCGGGTAGAAGTTGAAAATGAGGCTGCAGCGGACACTGGGAACTCGGCAAGCGCCGATGCCGGCCAGGGGATCAAGGGCATGGTGGCGGGCGCGCAGGCGAAGCTGGATGCGCTGCTGAAAATGCTGGAAGGTCAGAGTGCCGCCGCACCGGCTGCAAACGGACCGGCGACACGGTCGGGCAAGGTGGTGGTGCGTGCACAGAGCCGGCTGTTGCTGGCTGACCAGAAGGACGTCTGCTTTGCGGCCATCGAAGAAGGAAAGATTTCTGTAGTGACGAAAACGGTGGAAGGCGACTCCAACTGCAGGACGCTGGAGGAGTTGATGGAGCAGCTCGACCCGGAGCATTTCTGGCGCGCGCATCGTTCGTTTGTGGTGAACATTCAACACATTCGTGAAGTAGTGCCGTGGTTCAAGTCGTCGTACCAACTGCGCATGGACGATCGCAAGCAGACGGAGATCCCGGTGAGTCGCGCGCAGACGAAACGGTTGCGTGAGCTGTTCAATCTGTAAAAGCAGCGAGTCATTGAGTTTGCAAGCGAGGGTACGTGGCGCGCTATAGCGAAAAATACAGCGGAGTGGAGCGAAAGATCGCGCACATCCTGGTGCGCACAGCGATGGTGATTGGGGTGGTGGCCGTCGCTGCGTACCCGCTGGATTGGGCTGTGTGGCGCGTGCGCGTGGCATTTGGCGGCGGGATGGACACAGTCCCGGTGCACCACTACACGGTGGCGGAGTTGAAGAACAACAAAGAGGATTACTACATCGACGGAACGACAGCGGTGGATTGCAGCAAGTCACTGTTCCCTGAGGCAGGAAGCGGCGCGTGCTGGTGGTTACGGCGTCACACTGAGGCTATCGAGAGGTATTAGGTGAGGAAGGAGCGGCATCCGACAGCGTGGGCTGCTGGCGGGGAATCTTTGGCCGCTTGTTGAAGTCAAAGCGGTAGATGACTCCGGCAGTGAGCGCGAGAGAATTAAGTGAACCGCTGGTAGTGACGGGAACCTTCGTATGCCAGAGTTGAGCATCGACCTTGGCAGCGAAATGGTGCGTGACGTCAATATCGATTCCGCCGCCCGGTGAGAATACGTTGGAGATGGATTGCAGGAAGAGGAAGCGGCGGTCCGGCGAGATGTAGCCGCCCGCCTGGTATTTGATTTCTTCGCGGCCAAAAAAGAAGTCAGCGTAAGGATGATAGCGGCTGCCCCAGAGGTACTCGACCTTGACGCCGCCAAGAACGTTCTCTTCACCGGCGACGTTGCCGCTGGCAATGGGGTAGGTACCGCGAACTTCAACCGAAGGCAAAAAGCGATGGTACTGCCAGACGCGCAAATCAACACCGGCGGAGATGCCGAGATTCTTGCCACCGTTGAACAGCGAACTGGGTGAGCCGGCGCCGCCAACCACGGGACTAGCAATTGGACCGCCGGACGCGGTGGGCGGCAGGTTGATGAAGGTGCCGGTTGTGCCTCCCCAGGCGGAGAGCGAGTATAGCTGCGTGGCTGTAGGTAGGGCCTGCGCCGAAGCGCAGGGAGCGAACGCGGCAAGAATCGCCGGCACAAGCGCGAGCGCAGAGAGCGAAAGAACGCAGCGGCCGGTTTTCACGCGGGCAAGACCTCCAGCAAAGGGCTATGTGGAGTTTAGACGGAGGACGGCGAAAGGGGAATGCGCGCAGAGGTAAGGCTGATTGGTGTGGTCCTAGTTCGGCACTCCCATGGCGCATTCAAGCAACAGGAGCGGGTGGTGGTGCAGGAATCGCGGGCGCAGGGAGCTTGGGTGCAAACCACTTGAAGTAAACGGCAGCGGCAAAAGGGAAGAGGATGGACAACAGCCAGATCCCGAACGCGTCGTGTGGGAATCATGCGGAGAAGTGTATAGGGAAATGTCAGCGGGCAGGACAATCCTGACAGAACCTGCATCTTATAAGCGAGGTGAAATCCATGCGATGGCGCACGTTAGTAGCGGGAATGCTGGTAGCAGCGAGCGGGGCTGCGGCGGCAGGCGCGCAGGAGTGCCGACCGCAGACGCAGGATGAGCACGTGGTGGTGATGAAGCTGATCGGCGCGCTGCAGGCGCACATGCGCGACGAGCTGACTACGAGCGGTGAATGGACGGTGGTGCGCGAGATCACGGGCGGCGACCGCAACGTTGCTGCCGGAAATCCTGTGCCGTTTCGACCGCTGATGTTGTGCAGCAGCGTTTACACGCTCACGCTGACAGCTGCGCCTGGAACTCCGCGCGCGCAGGCGGCAGAGTTGGCGCGGACGAAGATCTCCAGCGGGGCGCTGACTACGATGCCGGAGATCCACGATGCGACCAGCACGGAGAAGGCTGCGAGCGTGAACATCCGCGTGGAGATCAACGACCCGAACAACAGCGAGCGCGGCGGCGATCCGCGCGACCACAAGACGACGCTGCAGGTTCCAGGCGCTGATGCTGCGGTGCAGGTGGAGAAGGTGGATCCAACGACAGGCGCGGCCGGCGACCAGTGGGTGGAACTGTACTTCGGCAAGTGGACGTCTCCGGCTGGAACGTACATCTTTGCGCACAAGACGAAGGCAGCGGCGATTGAAAACTTCTCCGTGCGATTGAGCGGAGAAATTGCCGCGGTGCAGCAGATGGTGAAGCTGGTGGATTGGTCCCGGCTGCAAAGCGGGCTCACGCCATAGCTGGAGCGGCTATTTCGTAGCAGGTGCCGCTGGTGGCGGAGCGGAAGGCTTGGACTGCACCGGGGTTGCGACGGCTTGCGCCGCAGAAGCGGTGTAACCCTTTTGCGGGGAGAAGACGAGCGGGCTGGTGGAGAAGCCGGCGGCGGTGGTGAAGGCTTCCACCACCGCGAGTGTTGCGGGGTCGAGCGTGGGTGTCTTGGCGAAGATCCAAAGCGATTTGTGGTTGGCTTCGCCGATCACCAGCCAGGAGTTGTCCGTGGCCATGGCGAGAACCCAATAGGGGCGGGAGAAGGGGAAGAACTGCGGGATCTTGAGCTTGCCATCGGTCTGCTTGTCGATCTTCGCGATGTAGTTGTGGGTTTCGGTGTAGCCCTTGGCTGCAGTGCAGGAGTCGACGAGCTGGAGGCGGCGGTCCTTGTCGTCGAGCGTGACGAGCTCCTGCGCATCGCCGGTGCAGACTTTTTCTCGCTTGTTGGGATAGCGAGCAATCTCATACCAGGCGCCGGAAAGGTTGTTGGCGTCGAGATGCGGGAGTGCGATGACTTGCTGTGCTGGCGTTGTGGCGGCGGGGGAGGCGCAGAGCGCAGCCAGGAGAACGAGAGGGCCGAAACGAAAACGCATGTTAGGTGAGATGCGGTTCGCGCCAGCCGGTGGTGGGGGTACCCCCTCTCCCGAGGGGGACTTTGGAAGCAAGTGATTTGTTATGTTGGGCGCGGCGGCAGGGCGGGTCCGCAAAGTATTGCGAGGATAGGGGTTGCGGCTAAAGTCTTTAGAAACAGGGGATAGACCATAGGGGATAGAGGATAGTGAAGGACCTATGGTTTCAGAGCAAAGGCGTAAGAGTGTGGCGCTTATTTCTTCTTCTTTATTAAGGGTAGCAAATGGCAGGGGGTAACTACGCCAACTTTTTTAGAGCGAAATCGCCAGTGCTGGAGCGGGTTTTCGAGATTTGGAAGGGTGAAAGGGGGTTGACAGGGAAGAATCGCGGAGGAAAGACAAAGGAGGAAATGCGGAGGAACGGGAAAGGCGAGTGGGTGGGTCAGAGTTTGGCGGGGCGGCCGCTGATAAAGCGGAGGATGGCAGTGAAGATGACGGCCCCTATGACGGAGATGATGATGCTGACGATGAGGCCGTGCTCGCCGGGGCCGCCGTAGCCGAGGGCGCGGAAGATGAGGCCGCCGACGAGGGCGCCGATGAAGCCGACGACCATGTCCAGGATGACGCCGTAGCCGGAGCCCTTCATGATCTTTCCGGTGAGCCAGCCGGCGACGATGCCGATGACAATCCAACCGAGGATGCTGTGAGCCATGGGTGTTCTCTCCTTGATGAGACAGGAGATGAGATGCGGGGCGGCGAATGTGGGTCACCTGGGGTCTATGTTCAGCGGCGGCTCCCATTCATGGGCGAGCCAGAAGAGCCAGCGGCAGTGGGGATCGCAGAAGTCTCCATAAAGAGGGCCGGAGGTCATGGAGTGGATGTAGCGGAGAGCGCCGCAATGGTTGCAGGCGTGGAGCTCCGGGCCGACGAGGAAGCGGATGCGGCGGAGAAGTTTGCGCAAGGGGCTGAGGGTGGGCGGAAGAGGCTGAACGGGGAGAAGTGGGGCAGAACGGCTCATTTTTAAAGGCTCCGGGGTGCTGTCGGAATACGTGCTCTGAGTGCCTTGTTGTGTTCACTTCATCTATAGATGAAATCATCTATAGGCTAATCCCAAGAATGGAGGAATGGCAAGAGATATTTGCGCGGCGGTGGGAGAACGGATACGGGCGCTGCGCAAGGCGCGGGGATGGCGGCAGGTCGATCTGGCCGCGCATAGTGGTATTGCCGAGACTTACCTCTCGCACCTGGAGCGGGGACAGAAGGAGATTTGCCTGCGCAACCTGCAGGTGCTGGCTCAGACCTTCGAGAAGTCCCTGTCGGAGTTGTTGAAGGGGTTGTAGGGGAAGGGTTTCAGTACTGGGGTGCCATAGATATGGCGAACTTGGAATTGCGTCGCTTCGCCTGCGGCTTCGCTCGGGCCTACGGCAGTGCGGGAGCGTCTACACACCCCAGCGGACAAAGAACATCCGCTGGGGTGTGTAGACGTGGCTATTGTTGGCCGGGTTGAAACCCGGCCCTACGGTTCGTGCTGGCCTGAGGAGATGGGGTGGGTGGACATACTGCGGTCCACATCTCAGAAGCGAGATGTGGGGCACCCGGCGTCCTATTTGATTCCTAAAAGGGAATTCTTTGCAGTTCTCGTTCTATTGGGTATCGAAGTACTCGATAAATGTGCCTTCTTGATATGCAGGAGATATCTTGAAAAATCATTTAATCCATAAGGAGAACACTTATGAAGAGTCTGTTGGTAGTTTTAGCTGCATTGATATTCCTCACGCCTATATCGACGTCATTGTCTGGCGTCGCCTCAGCACAACAGCTGAATGAGATTTGTGCTAATGGTCTCAGCCAGCGGACGTATACACATTATTCAAGCGGAGCCTGGGAGTGGATCGTGTACAAGACAGGCGGTGGCGTTGCCTCTCGCCAAAGAGATGATATCGGTTACCCGGCATCAAAGGGATCGCCCAAGCATTTTGAAGATGTGTGCAATAACGGCCATTGGTTCAGGAATGTTGCTCAGTACTACTAATCTGTGTGCTGATGATGAAATCCTGTGATGTTCGAATCAGCGGCGGTGACCCACTTCCCTGGTGAGTGGGTCACCCGCCAATTCAGTCGCGCGCCCTCCGGGCTTTGCTCCAGGCCTGCGGTAGCGAGGAAGCGTCTGCGACGCGGCGTTTTACGGCCTATCTGAAGATAGGCCCTGGTGTTCGTGGCCTGGGGAGATGGGTGGCGTGGGCATCCTGCGAACCCACATCTCAGAAGCGAGATGTGGGGCACCAGCTTCAGGTTGCTCCGCATGAAGGTATCGTAGACCGGAGACCTGTGGACCCCACCCATCCGCGATAAGGCCGCGTATGGATGGGGCACCCATGATGGGGTTATGGGTGGGCAACCCGCCCGAAAACCGCGACACATGCTATTATTTGTGATCTTCCTCTAGCCATGTCATTCCTAAGCTTCTGATCGATCCGTTTGAGGAGACTTATCGTGAAGAAAGTTGAAGAGATTAATGACGATTTTGTGCAAATGATCGAATCTCATCCGCTTCACAATGTGACGCAAGAGATAGCTGTATTGGCCCTAAATGCAAATGAAGCTGACCGCGAGGCAGTTTCACGAACTCTAAATGACTGTATTGCGACTCTTCGCCGAATTCATGCGGGCCAAGTTCCCATTCCGGGAAGGGAAGCAGGTTATTTTAAAAGGTGGCTCGAAATAGTAGAGGGGAAAGAGAAATTACAACACGTCATTGCGTACATTAGAATTCCCTCTATTCAACCCGGGAAATTGCTTACGGATAATTGGTTCAAGACGTTTTACGACAAACTGAGGAAGTTAGTAAGGTATAAAAAGGTTAAGATCCGTTATATTTTCCTGCTAGGAAGGGATCTTCCAGATCCTCAAACGGAGGCTTTTCTGGATGCTTTCAAGAGCTTTTCGGCGGAGATCAGGATAATCGACAAGAGAGGATCTGATGTTGCTGCTGCAGAGCTTAAGCCGAGCGTTGTTCTGTTTGAAGATCAGCATATTGTTTTTACGCATGATCGGGGAGACAACGGTGTTTTGATCGAAGCTGATGAATGGCGCGATGAGCAAAATTTTGAGAAGTGGAGTAGACGAGTAGATATACTGAAGCTCGCAAGCAGCGTTTACTATCCAAGTAAGAGACAACGTGGAAAGCCTGCAACTACAGAATGAGATTTAAATCCAGCCTTATATTTTAATCTTCAGGATAATGCTCGTGCCTATTTAGCAATATGATCTTTGCTGTCATCTAATTCGCACCTGTTGTGCAAATTTTATTTCTCGACTTTATCCAGAATATTGATTGCATCTGGTTTTTCGACGGAATTGTTGTATTCCCAATAAGCCTCGTCAAAGATTGCATCGATTTCTATCCCACAAATCCTCTCGAACATTCCAGCGGGAATATTTTTCACCAACTCATAGTTCGTTATTAGATTTTCCGTCCACCACCGCCAGCCTAATGGAGTCAGGCTATTGGCGAGTAGTAGGACCTGTTCATGAGTAGAGAGTTGAGCCCTCAAAGCCTTTGTATACGAATACTTGTCAGTAATGATTATCTGTTTATCTACAAAAGAAATTGCTTGAAATAGGTGCCTGTAATAATGGCCCAATCTTGCTTGATGACCATTGAACCGAAAGTATGCATCTGTGGGGCGACGGCTACTTTTCAGGCGCCTTTCAAAATTGTCGAACTCTAGATCGCTTAGGCTGGCCCCACTAGATCTTAGTGCAGTCAATAACTCTGCTGAGGAGTTGTTTCCTATGCCAAAAAAAATACTATAGTACGCAAGCTGGAGCTCTTGCGTCGGCGTTAATCCTAGATGACGGTTTCCATTAACTTCTCTAGTTACTTCTAGAGCGGTCTGCAGTTCCGCTAATATCACGACAAATACAGTTCTCGCCTCTATAGGAGGTATATTCTCGTGTTGGGTTCTTATACGCATCTCCGCGACGTTAGCTCTATGCAATTCGATCAGATGGTAGAAGCGATTTTCGAAAGCCTCGATTTCTTCGGATCTCCGTTCAGCCGACGATGTTTCGCGCTGATCTCGTAGTGTGATTACCACAAAGAAAATCGCGATTAGTGATAATGTTGGACCAAAATAGCCTCCTATGAAATCGCCATATTGTCCGGCCTTCTGTGGATCTATATCGAAGAGATGTCCGCGGTATGCGGGAAGAGCAGATATCGAAGTTATTGCGAGAAAAACGGCAACGATAACTAGCGATAGAAACGGATTGCGTCTGACTTCTTCGAGAAACTTCTTGAAGTCTTCCCTCATGACATCACCTTTCTGGATGCTTATTAACTACTCCACTGTCACGCTCTTTGCCAGATTTCTTGGCTGGTCGACGTCGCAGCCGCGGCGGACGGCGATGTGGTACGCGAGCAGCTGCAGGGGCACGACTTCCAAGATGGGAAGCAGGAGTTCGTGGGACTGCGGGATGAAGACGGTGTGGGCTTCGGGGTCGCCGCCGGAGGACTTGATGATCTCTCCGATCTTTTTGTCTCCTTCGATGGCGATGGCGATGATGCGGCCGGAGCGGGCGGTGACTTCCTGGATGTTGCTGAGGGTCTTTTCGTACTTGAGGACGGAGCTGGGGTCGTTGGGGTCCTGGGTGGCGATGACGACGACGGGGAGTGAATCGTCGATGAGCGCGTTGGGGCCGTGTTTCATTTCGCCGGCGGGGTAGCCTTCGGCGTGGATGTAGGAGATCTCCTTGAGCTTGAGTGCGCCTTCGAGGGCGATGGGGTAGTGGATGCCGCGACCGAGGAAGAGGAAGTCGCGCGCGTTGGAGAACTCGGCGGCGAGGCGGGCGCAGGGAGCGTCGACGGTGCGGAGAACTTCTTCGAGCTTGGCGGGAATCTTTGAAAGCTCGGTGGCGAGATGGAGCGACTCTTCCGGCGTGATGGTGCCGCGCGTTTGTGCGAGATACAGCGCGAGGGTGAAGAGTGCGGTGAGCTGTGCGGTGAAGGCCTTGGTGCTGGCGACGCCGATCTCGGGGCCAGCGTTGGTGGTGATGGTTCCCTGGGCGAGGCGGGTGACGGCGGAGCCGACGACGTTGCAGATGGCGAGCGTTTTGGAGCCTTTGTGGGTGAGCTCGTGCTGCGCGGCGATGGTGTCTGCGGTTTCGCCGGATTGGGTGATGAGGAGGCCGATGTCGGACGGGTTGGGGATAGGGTCGCGGTAGCGATATTCGCTGGCGTAATCGACGTCGACGGGGAGGCGCGCGAGGCGTTCGATCATGAACTTGCCGGCGAGGCCGGCGTGCCAGCTGGTGCCGCAGGCGGCGATGGTGATGCCGGTGGCGGCTTTGAATTCTGCCTCGGAGATTTTCATGTCGGGCAGGAAGACGCGGCCGGTGTCGAGCGAGACGCGGCCGAGCGTGGTGTCGCGGACGGCGCGTGGCTGCTCGTTGATTTCCTTGAGCATGAAGTGCTTGTAGCCGGCTTTTTCGGCCTGGATGGGGTCCCAGGTGATGCGCTGCGTGTGGAGCACTTTGGGGTTGGCGTCGAAGTCGGTGAGGACGATGCCGGAGGTGGTGAGGGTGGCGACTTCGTGGTCCTGCAGGAAATAAATGTCGCGGGTGTGGTGGAGGATGCCGGGGACGTCAGAGGCGAGGAAGAATTCACCGTCGCCGATGCCGAGGACGGCGGGTGGGCCGAAGCGCGCGGCGACGAGCTTGTCAGGCTCGGCGGCGGAGAGCACACCGATGGCGAAGGCGCCGGTGAGGCGGCGGACGGCGCGGCGGACAGCTTCTTCAAGCGGGATGGAGGAAGCGGGGGCGGAAATGGTGGACTCGGCGGAGTCGAAGTCGGCGGTGCGGACCCCACCCTGCCCGGCGATAGAACCGCCGGTCGAGGATGGGCCACCCGCTTTTTCTAATTCGTCCTGGATGACGTGGGCGATGATCTCGGTGTCGGTTTCGGAGAGGAACTTGTGGCCCTTGGCGATGAGCTCGTGCTTGAGGGTGAGGTAGTTTTCGACGATGCCGTTGTGCACGACGATGAGTGTGCCGCTGCCGTCGCGGTGCGGGTGCGCGTTCTCTTCCGTGGGGCGGCCGTGGGTGGCCCAGCGGGTGTGGCCGATTCCGTAAGTGCCGTGGACGGGATCTTCGCGCAGGATGGCCTCAAGGTTGCGAAGCTTGCCGGGTGCGCGGCGGAGCTGCAGAGGCGCAGGTTTGCCATTCGAGGTGAGGCCGCCGGCGACGGCGATGCCGGCGGAATCGTATCCGCGGTACTCGAGGCGGGCGAGGCCCTCCATGATGACAGGGACGCAGGGCTTAGGCCCGATATAGCCGACGATTCCACACATACAGCTAGGGTATAGGGCCGGGGGCCAAGGGCCAAGGGGAAAGGCAAGAACAACTGCAAGGGACAGGCAAAAACGAATACAGGGATTCTTCGACTGCGCCGCTTTGCGGCTTCGCTCAGGATGACGGCGTCGTTTTTTATTGTTCGGCGTTTATTGTTCGGGGGTGACGGGCGCGAGCTCTGGCTTCACGAACGCGGGGTCGAGAGCGTGCTCGGCGGTCCTGAGGAAGGTGCTGAGTGGGCAGGGGTGGTGCGCGACGCAGCCGGTGGGCGTGAGCTCGACGTCGTTGGGAGGATTGTCGAGGGAGAGAGTTTCAGCGGAGCGGAGCTGCATGAGCGTCTGAGCGCGGAAGCGGATGCGGATGTCGTACTCAGAGGCGCCGGGGTGCTGCCAGAGCTCGAAGGCGAGCTGAGAGTCGGGCGGAGTGTCGTCGTTGCGGCTGTCAGCGTGCCAGTGCAGGCCGAGCAGGCCGCCGATTGCGAAGAGGTTGGAGTCATGACCGGAGAGATAGACGAGCTTGGGGCCGGCGGGGCCGATGGGCCTGACATTTTTCAACGACTGAATACTGACCCCACCCTGCCCGGCGATGGAATCGCCGGGCGAGGATGGGGCACCCGATGCTCGCTGCAATGTGGCGAGGATGTGGGCGAGGAGGCTGGAGCCCGCGGCGCGAGCGAAGAGCGGTGTACGCAGGCCGAGGCCGAAGGCCTTGATGTGCAGCGGAAGCAGACGGAGAAGCGTGGCGTCGACCTGTTGGTCCGTGGAGCCGAGACGACCCCAGCCGACTTGTGCGAGCGGCTTGGCGTCAATGTATTCGAGCTCGAGATCTTCGACGAGGCTGGAGGCGCTGACGAGAGGGCCGCGCGCGGAGGCTCCGTACGTGCCGGGGCCGAAGCTGACGGGCTGTTTGAGGATGGGCTTGGCGGGCTGATGTGCGGGGTCGGGCGCGAGGATGTGCGCGAGCTCGTTCAGTTCAGGATTGCCGCGCTCGGTGAGAGCGATGTTGGGGTCCACGCGGAGTGCGGTGCGGAGTGCGGCTTCCGCCGTGGCGGCGGGCGGTGCAGTGAAGGTGTAGGGGACGGTGTTGAAGAGCGGATCGCGCTTGTTGTCGGGCGTGGGCGCCATGCGATCGATGTCGAGGCGTTCGCAATTGGGTGCGAAGCCGTTGAAGGTGGCGCGGGTGCTGTCGAGGTTGCGGTGATCGGTGTCGGAGTAGAGATAGATTTCGCCCGGAGCAGGACAGCCGCCGGGAGGAAAGAGACCATCTTCAACGTAGCGCAGGCGGAGGTACTGGCCCATCTGCTGCATGGCAATGTTGCCGTGGGGCGTGAGCTCGCCGAGAGCGACTTCCCACTGCGGCCAGGCGTTGGCGGAGAAGTCGTTGAGCCTGGCGTTTTCAGTGAGGGGCGGACGGATGCCGTGGCGCGAGAGGATGAGTACGAACTTGAGTTCGGCGGGCGCTGCCGGCGCGGGTTTGTGCGCGGGTTTCTTTGTTTGCGCGGGAGCGGCGAGAGAGAGGAGAAGCAGGAATGCAGCGAAGAGGCGCATAGGAATAAGAATGCCAGAAAGGCGGGTGTCAGGTGTCAGGTCTTAGGTGTCAGGAAAGGCAAAAGCAAGAGCAAAGGCTTTGAACGCAACGGACGCAGAGTTTAAAAACAAGGTCCGCAAAGGAAGGCAGAGGCAAAGCTTGACGCGAAGGGCGCGAAGATGGAAAAGCAAGTTTCGCAAAGGAAGGCAAGAACAAATACAGGGATTCTTCGGCCTGCGGCCTCAGAATGACGGCGGAAGTGGGTGATGAAGGAAGCGGGGTGATGACGGATTCTCGTTATGGTCGAGTGCTGCGGAGCAGGACTGCGGTGTAAGGTGCGACGGTGGAGAGCTCGCGGTTGGAAGCCGGCTCTGTGAGTGAGACGTGCGTGGATGTGGGGGAAGGCGCGGAGAGTGTGAGCGCGAGTGCGTAGCCGGAGAGGTCGATGTTGAGCGGCTGTGAATCTTTATTGATGATGGCGACGATGGGCTGGCCGGTGGCGAGGGTGGCGGCGTAGGCCGTTGCGTTGACGGCGCCCGGATTGAAATCGATGGGATGCATGGTGGCACCGGAGAAATTAGCGGCGAATTTCATGCCGAAGCTGACGGGTTCAGCGACATATTTTTCGCCGATGTGGGCGATAGGCGTGTAGTAAGGATGCGGGTGGGTGGCGGGATCGTCGGTGACGAGATCGTCGCCGGGGAGATGGCCGCCGAGAGAGTTGGCGACCATTTGTCCGTCGCCGCCGTGGAAGTTAATGCCTGCGTAGCCGAGCGATGCGAGCTGGAGAGAATAGTCGGCAGCCCAGAGCGCGGCACCGAAGACATCCGATACGCCGGGCTTGCCGCCGCGATAGCAGCTGTTGCACTCCGTCATGCGATAGGGCGTGTGCAGCTTGATGGCGGCGTCGCGAACGAGAGCGGCATCTTTTGCGACGCGCGGATCCGTCTTGAGCAAGTCGGTGAGATTGGCCTTGGGGTTCGACGGCGGGCCGGTGAAGTAATAGTGGTGCGAGAGCGCGGCGATGTCAGGATGATTGATGGCGCCGAGCTTGTCTGCGATGGTGGGGAGCCAGGATGTTTTGCTGGCGACGTCAGGCATGCCGAAGCGCGCATGCGGCACAGCGGCGCGCACAGCCTTGGCAGCGGTGAGCCAGTCGTCGAGATAAGCTTCGGCGTTCCAGGTGTCCTTGTTGCGGAAGCGGCTGGGGAAGCCATCGGCCTCATTGCCGAGCTGAAAATATTCGAGCCTGGGGCCGAGGGTCCTGGCGACAAAAATTGCTTCTTCTGCGGCGCGCGCGGGGGTACTGCTGCCGAGGTTGATGCCGTAGAGGCAGGTCCAGCCGGTGGCGTCCAGAAAAGCGCGCAGGTTGATGACGGCCTGCGGCGTGACGGAGTAGGAGAGGTCCATGGGCGATTTTTCGCCGGGTGGAGTGCGCAGGACGACATCGCCGGGGAGCGGCGGCTGCTTGCTGGCGGGCGTGGCCTTCCACCAGCCGACGTCTGAAGTATTGCCGCCGAGGCGGAGGACGCCGTTGGGAACGAGCTCGCGAAGCTGCGTGATGAGGCCGGTGTTGTGCGGGGAGAAGAAAGCGGGATCGGAGAGCTGCTGCGTCTCGTAACTGAGGCCGATGAAGTTGGCGGGGACGGTGGCGCCGGGCTTCGAGGTGTCGACCTTGAGTGCGGTTGCTTTGGCGGGCGACTGGGCGAGCGAGCGGAGAGAAGCAGCTGCTGCGGCGGAAACGGCGAGAAAGCGGCGGCGGTTCAGAGTGCGCATGGGGCCATGCTACCGCAGCGCGCGCGGAGAATGCGAGTTGAAGCGGTTGACTAGAGTAAATACGGGGATCTCTCCACTTCGCAGCGCAGGAGCGCTGCTTCGGTCGAGATGACGTTTGCGGGGCCTTATGGGCGTTGCATGACCTGCGCGGAGAAGCGCGCCATCTCATCGTGCTGCGGGGAGCTTTGCAGCAGGACGAGGGAGCAGCCGGCGCCTTCGAAGTCGTCGAGGCGCTGCCTGACCTGCTCGGGCGTGCCGACGAGGCCGGAGTGGAGGCCGCGGTTGGAGACAGAGTAGTCGCGCAGGCTAATCTTCTTTTCAAGCTGCGAGCCGGTGATGAACTGCTGGAAGTTGGCGAAGCCTGCAGGAGATTGTGTCGGGTCAGGCTGCGAGGTGATGCGGGCTACTTCGGCGTTGGCTTCGGCTTCGGAGTCGCGGACGATGCAGTAGCCGGTGACGCCGAAGAGCATTGGTGGGAGCTCTGGATGTTTCGCGCGGCGCTGGTTCATGTCTGAGATTTTTGAAGCGATGGTGGCGGGGTCATCGCCGTGCATGAGATAGGCGTCGCACTTTGCGGCGATGAGGTTCTTGGCGGTTTCGGATTCGCCGCCGGCGTAGAGGGTGGGGCGCGTGAGGCCTTGTGGAGCGCGCGAGTAAGTGCGCTGAGATAGAGGCTTGGGTGAGAGGACGTTGTCGGCGACGTTGTAGAACTTGCCGTGGAAGGTGGTGTGCTGCTTCGTCCAGCAATCGTTCAGGATGTCGAGCCATTCGCTGGTGCGGGCGTAGCGGTCGTCGTGCTCGTCAAAGGGGATGCCGTATTTGTGGGCTTCGTCCTTCCACCAGGAGCTGACGACGTTGAGCGTAAGGCGGCCGCCGGAGATGCGGTCGATGTTGGCAGCCTGCTTGGCGAGCAGCGCGGGGTTGTGAAACGTGGGGCGGACGGCAACCATGAGCTCGAGCTTTTTGGTGACGGCGGCGAGTGCGGCGGTCGTGGACCAGGCGTCGAGTGAATCGGCCTCGGGACCCTTGATGTCGTTGAGATTGAGCTCGGCGATGAGAGTGAGATCGTAGCCGAGGTCTTCGGCACGCATGCAGAGGTCGCGCACGTAATCCCAGGTGGCGGGCATGTGTTCGTCGTCGATGTTGCGAAGCCAGCCGCCGAAGACGGGTAGCCAGAAGCCGTAACGCATATATCTACAGGATAAATGGTGCGGCAGGCAGAACTTGACTCCATGGAGGACATGCTCGAGCCGACATTAATTTTCGGATGGTTGGCTAATCCTGACGACCGTCAAGCTTTCTATCGGAGCTTTTGCCGCGACGAGCTTTAAGCCCAATTGCTCCCGGAGAGCGCTGAAGATAGACCCTCCGTTCATTTGGTCGGAACCTTCTCCTCCGTTGGACACTTGCGAAGAATTGGAAAGTTCGTCTGGTATCCAATGTAGCGAAAAATCATATCTTCCCAGAAGGCCAGTTTTATCTATAACTGGGCGTCCGACCACCGGCGTAAGAAGCTGGACTACCGAGGCCATCGATATGCCGCGCACCTGGAGAAGCCCTGGCCTGCTCTGAGTTACAGTGCCAGCAATTGTCTTTGAATCGCCACGATTGATACCAGTTACTCCGATATCTTTTGGTTTAAATCCATTCTTGTCTATTTGAAGCTCATAAGTAGAGAGGTCCCTGGATTCGCGTTTCACAACCAATTGAAACCTGTCCGCCAGAATTTGCTGCAGCAATAGTCTGCGCTGAGCGAGGCCAAGTTTTTCAAACGAGCTCTCCTTTGAAGGATCGATCTTGGCTTCTATATCAAATGTTTGTGTGCTGAAAGATTTGGGGATTCCGGTTATGCGGTCATCTTCAAACATTCCATATGCTTCCTGGAGAAGCATAAGGACCGTTACATTTCTGGCAGTGAACCCATCTGCAGTGAATTGAATTTTGAAGGATTCATTATCTTCACGGCTTTGTTTGACTGACACTACGTCAAAAGAAGGCATGTCTGAGGCTTGAGCATGAACGGTCTTCTTTGCTGAGCATCCACCAGTGAAGTTGAGCGCGACAAGCATCGTTGCAAGTATCTGTATTCCTCTAGTTCTGCGTGAGCTGGCAGCAACATAAAGCATAGGACGATCTACTCCTGACATCCTCAGATCTTTACTCGACATCCTGTCACGAGGACGCAGAAGCATCATACAGTCTCGCCAGGGCCCTCCCAATTTGGTAATGGGTAAGTAGATATTCAAATTTTTATTTGATGCGAAATCGAGACGTTGATAAATTTCGGCCAGTTGTCAAATCTTAATTTGTAAGAAAGCCAATGTTCATCGTCGAGAAATTTATGAAAAAGGCCGCCATACTTGCCGCAGTACTCGCATTCGCCTCTCCAGTTGCTATATCCCGCACAATGCACGCGCAGGGACCCGTCTACTGCGTCTATGCCGGACTAAATTATTCTGTCGGCGCGCAACTCTCCAATGGGCAAGTGTGCCAGAGTGATGGCACATGGACGAAAGTTAAGGTCCAGCAACCCCCCGGTCAGTAGAAACTGCATGCTCGCTAAAGAGAGACAGTGACACCGGCTTCGGCTTCGAGCCAGTCGACGAGTTTGGCGAAGGGGTCGAAGCCGATGACGTTGGGGCCGTCGGCGACGAAGTTGGAAAGCGCGTTAGTGTCGTAGTAGTAGCGTTTGCCGTCGCGGCTGTCAGTGATGTACTCGATGCCGCCGATGTCGATGCCGGAGTGCTGCATGATGGTTTCGACATCGCGGATAGCGTCGGTGGGGGGAGCGAAGGCTTCGACGGTGATGCCGGTCTTGGGCGCGTCGATGGCGCAGGCTCCGCGATTGAGGTCGGTGCCGGTGGTGGTGCGGCAGATGTCGGCGGGGCAGAGGTCGAAAGTCTCGCCGGTGATGTGCACCTTGATGGCGTAGAGATATTTTCCGTTGAGCACTTCGACGCGAACGATGTGCGCGCCTTCGGCAGGGATGAATTCCTGCACGAGCGCGGTGGAGTCCATGCCGAACTGGAGAGCGTTGGAGCTTCCGGGCTGCGACTCGACGGCATGGCGAAGCTGGGAGAGGCCGTCAAAACGCTTGACGCCCGCGCCGGAGCCGCCGATGTTCGGCTTGACTACTATCGGCCAGCGCAGGCCTTCGACTGCGTGGAGCGCCTGCTCTGCGCGGTGGATGACGCGGGCCCTGGGGTAGGCGATGCCGAGCTTGTCCATGAGGACGAGCTGGCCGGCCTTGGAGAGCTCGGATGAAAACGCTTTGAAGCCGTTGATGACTTTTACGCCGCGCGACTCGAGGTGTTCGAGGAAGCCGAGCGTGTAGAAAATCTGGTCGCCGTGGTCGCGGTTCCAGGCCGAAGGCGACATGCGATTGAAGACGAGCGAATATTTTTCTTCGGGATGGTCTTCCGGCGCGTAGAAGTGCTCGGGCGCGAAGAGCTTGACGTAGGGCGTGCCGCGGCGGTCCAGCTCAGCAAAAAGTGGCTTGAACCAGTGGGGCTGTTCGTAATAGATGGCGATGGGGAGCGTGCTCGTCATGTCTTACAGGATAGCGAAAGGCGATAAACCGCGCCATTCGGCGGAAATACTTGGCGAATTCCGCCTACGCAGAGCAAAATGGGTGGAACTTAAAAGCACTGCAAGGGAGCATGTATGACAGGAATGATGGAGCGGCGGCAGTTTTTGGCGCGGATGGCGAAGACAGCGGCAGGAGCAGCGATGCTGCCGGAGATCCTGAGCGCGCAGACGAAAGCTGCGACGCCTGCGAAGCATGTTGCTGCTGCAAAGCCTGTGCCTGCAGTGATGCTGAATGTGCGAGAGGCCCCATTCAATGCAACGGGCGATGGAAAAACGAAGGACACGGCGGCGTTCCAGTCGGCGCTCGATCGCTGCGGCGTGCTGGGCGGCGGAGAGGTGCTAGTGCCGGCGGGAAATTATCTTGTGGGGTCGATCCAGTTGCGGTCGAAGACGACGCTGCGATTTGCGGAGGGTGCGGTGCTGCTGGGGTCGCCGGCGATGGATGAGTATGCGGTGACACAGGTGCGCTGGGAAGGGCGATGGATTCCCGGGCACATTGCGCTGGTGTATGCGATTGATGCGCAGGATGTGAGCGTGGTGGGGCCGGGGAAGATTATGGGCAACGAGTCGCTGGGCGGGCGGCCGACGAAGGAGAACCCGTTTCGGCATCCGGCGCTGATGGAGTTTATTCGCTGCGACAACGTGCACTTGAGCGGGTTTTCAACGCACTATGCGCGGGTGTGGAGCATTCATCCGACGAACTGCACGAATGTGAAGATCGAGGGGCTGACGATACGGTCGACGACGGGCAACGGCGATGGGATCGATGTGGACTCGTGCAAGCATGTGCATATTTCGAAGTGCGACATCGCGACAGGTGACGATTGCATATCGCTCAAGAGCGGACGCGGACTTGAAGGCTACATGCTGCAGCAGACGACCGAAGACGTGACGATTGAAGACTGCACGATGTCCGACAATATTTTTGCGTGCATCGGGATCGGGTCAGAGACTTCGGGCGGGATTCGCAAGGTGCGGATACGGAACTGCAAATTCATCGGCGCGAAGACGTTTGCGCTTTACATCAAGAGCCGGCCGGGACGCGGCGCGTTCATTGAAGACATTGTGGCGGAGAACCTGGATGTGACAGGAACGTACGGCGGCGGATTTTTGCGCTTCAACCTGCTGGCCAGCGGGCTGGTAGGTGAAGACCCGGTGCCGGGGATGGAGGGAATCCCGCAGGGAAGGAATTTTGTGATTCGCAATGTGCGTCTTGATGCGGAGATTCCTGTGCTGGTGGACGGGGGCGGCGTGCCGGCGGAAAAGCCGCTGCAGGGGCTGGTGCTGGAAAATATTTCCGGCCAATGCAAGAAGGGGATCACGCTGGAGAATGCACGCGGCGTGGTGATCCGCAACGTGCATGTGACGGGCTATGAAGGGCCGCTGCTTTCTACGTTGAACGTGACGGGTGTGGGGTTGACGGGAGCGGCGAAGGCCGAACCGATGAAGGTGCCGGATGCGGTGCAGGAGCGGAAGGCCCCGTACAAGCTGCAGTAAAGCAGGGGATAGACCATGGGGGATAGGGAAAACCCCACCCATGACGATGAAACCGTCATGGATGGGGCACCCGGCAGCGTGGTGGGCCGACGAAATACGGGGATCTCTCCGCTACGCGCTACGCGCTTCGGTCGAGATGACGACGTTCTGGTGTAAACGTTATGACTTGTTATTCAGCATTGTGCGATCCCACGCATAACGATGAAACCGTCATGGATGGGGCACCCAGTGCTCTTTACTACTTTTGCTTTGTTACCAGACGACGCAGCGGTCGGCGTCTGGGCGGACCATGGTGGAGCCAGCTTTGCAGCTGAAGGCTGCGGCGAAGGGTTTGAAGTTCGAGAGCGGGCCGATGACGCGGTACTTGGCGAGGGGGTGCGGGTCGCCCTGCACGGCGAGGCGCTGGGTTTCGGGGCGGACTTCGTCGCCGCGGAATTGTCCCCAGGCGATGAAGAATTGCTGGTCGGGGGTGAAGCCGTCAATCTTCTCGCTGGACTGGCCCTGTGCGGTTTTCTTGAAGGCGCGGTAGGCGATGTTGACGCCGCCGAGGTCGCCGATAGATTCGCCGAGGGTGAGCTTGCCGTTGATGTGGATGTCGCCAGGGCCGTCGATGGTGTAACCGTCGAACTGATGCGCGACGCAGGCGGTGCGCGCGTGGAAGTTGTCGAGGTCGGCAGGTGACCACCAGTTCTCAAGCTTGCCGGTGGCGTCGAACTGCGCACCCTGATCGTCAAAGCCGTGCGAAATCTCGTGGCCGATGACAACGCCGATGGCGCCGTAGTTCACGGCGTCCGAGTAGGTGTTGCTGAAGGCGGGCGGCTGCAGAATGCCAGCGGGGAAGACGATCTCATTCATGAGCGGGTTGTAGTAGGCGTTGGAGGTGGGCGGCGTCATGCCCCAGATGGAGCGGTCGACCGGCTTGCCAATCTGGCCGTGATCGAAGGCGACGCCGAAGCGCGTGGCGTTAAAAATGTCGTCGAGGTAGCTGGTGCGCGTGATTTTGACGGCAGAGTAGTCGCGCCACTTGTCGGGATAGCCGACTTTAACTTTTACGGCGGCGAGCTTTTCGAAGGCACGCTTCTTGGTTTCGGGCGTCATCCAATCGGCGTCGGCGATGGAGTCATGCATTCCGGCGAGGATGTTGGCGACCATGACCTCGGCGCGCTTTTTAGCCTCGGGCGAGAAGTAGCGTTTGACGTACTCCTGCCCGAGGGCCTCGCCGAGCAGGGCGTCCGTGTTTTCGGCGCAGCGGGTGCCGCGAGGCTTGAGCTCACTCACGCCGGCGAGCTGGCGCTGATAGAAGTCAAAATGCGCGTCGACGAAGGGCTGCGAAAGCAGGTCGGCGGAATTATTGAGAAGCTGCCAGCGGAGATAGGTTTTCCAGTCAGCAAGTGAAGTGGAGGCAAGCTGGCGGTCGACTTCCGCAAGGAACGCGGGCTGATCGATGTTGAGCATGCCGGGCGCGACGTTGTTGGATTTGTAGAAGGCGGCCCAGTCAAAGTGCGGCGTCATCTTCTGCAGGTCTTCGAAGCTGGATGGGTGGTCCGTGGCGTGGGGGTCGCGGAGCGTGACGTTATCGAGCGAGACCTTAGCGAGCGCCGTCTCAAAATTCATGACGGTCTGCGCGTCCTTGGCGGCCTGCGCGGCGGGCTCGCCGGCGAGCGTGAAAATTTTGGCTACGTGAAGCAGATAGCCAGCGCGGGCGTCAGCGAAACGCTTTTCGGTCTTGAGGTAGTAGTCGCGATCGGGGAGGCCAAGACCGCCGGCGCCGACGTCTGCGATGACCATGGCGGGATTGTGCGGGTCCTGCGCGCTGCTGAAGGTGAAGGGAACCATGATGCTGAAGGAGTGGAGCTCGCGGAGTTGCTGCACAAGCGAAGCGGAATCGTGAATGGCGTCAATGCGCGCGAGGTAAGGCTTGAGAGGCGTGAGGCCGGCGGCATCAATGGCCTTGGTTGCGGTGCAGGCGGCGTAGAAGTCTCCGGTGAGCTGCGCGGGCGTGCCGGGGGCGGCGGGCTTGGCAGAGATGTCGTCAAGGATGATGCGGAGCTGGTCTTTGTTTACCTCGCCGGCTTGCCAACGGCGGCTCCAGCGGTCCATGGAGGCGGGGATGGGATTGGCGGTGCGCCAGGCGCCGTTGGAGTAGTCGAAAAAGTTGTCGCAGGGCGCGGCCTTGCGATCGATGTCAGAAAGATCGACGCCTTTGAGCGCAGGTGTTTGGGCGGAGGCGACGGTGGCTGCGAGCGCAAGCGCGGAGGCATAGCGGAAGAGGGACATGGGAAATCCTTTCGAGGGGCGTCGAGGTATTAGAGCATGTACGGCATGGAGTCGTCGCGGGTTTGGGAGTCGTGCTTTCCCACCCATGACGATGAGGCCGTCATGGATGGGGCACCCCGGTGCAACAGGGAGCAAACGTATTAACGCAGAAAGGGCGAAGGGGTTAACGCGGAAGCGTTGAGCGCACAGAAATTCCGGGTTACTTCTTGCCGGAGTATTCCTTGTAGAGCGAGGGGAATTCTTTTTTCAGGGTCTCGATCTTGGGGCGGTCGCAAACCATGATGTAGGGATTGTTGGGATTGTGCAGAGCGTAATCCTGGTGATAGCTCTCGGCGTCGTAGAAGCCCTTGTCGGGGACGACCTCCGTGACGATGGTGTGCGGGAAGGCCTTGGCCGCGTTGAGTTGTGCGATGTATGCAGTGGCGATGCGGCGCTGCTCGTCATTCTGCGTGAAGATGGCGGAGCGGTAGCTGGTGCCGACGTCCGGCCCCTGGCGGTTGAGCGTGGTGGGGTCGTGCACGGAAAAGAAGATGCGCAGCAGTGTGCCGTAGGAAATTTTTGAGGGATCGAAGACGACCTTCACGCTTTCGGCATGCTGCGTGGTCTCGGTGGTGACCTGATCGTAGGTGGCGGTGGCAGCGCTGCCGCCGTCGTAGCCGGCGGTGGTGTCGAGCACGCCTTTTACACGCTCGAAGACGGCCTGCTGGCCCCAGAAGCATCCGCCGGCAAAGATGGCAACCTGCTTGCCGGAGTGCGCGGCGAGTGGGGTGTCTGTTGCAGCCGCAGGGATGATGGCGTGCGCACTGCTGCAGCCGGTGGCTGCGGCGATGGCGAGAACGAGTGGAAGCAGGAGATTGCGGTGAGTAGTCATAAATTTCGGCGATTATCGCGCCTGTAGATAAGACGCACGGCGCGGCCCGCTGGATTGCGAGAATTGTACGCGGCGGCGCGCTTGACCCTCGTATGCGCGGAAAGATAACCTCGCGGCCATGAAGAAGGTTTATGCAAATGCCGATGCAGCGGTCGCGGATGTGCCCTCCGGCGCGACGCTTATGCTGGGCGGCTTTGGTTTGTGCGGCATTCCTGAGAACTGCATAGCAGCGCTAGTGCGGCTGGGCATAAAGGATTTGAAGACCATTGCCAACAACATGGGCGTGGATGGTTTTGGCATGGGGCTGATGCTGGAAGCCGGCATGATCGTGGAGCACACCGGCAGTTACGTTGGCGAAAACAAGCTGCTGGCCGAGATGGTGCTGGGCGGCAAGATCAAGATGAACCTGATTCCGCAGGGCACGCTGGCAGAGCGGATTCGCGCAGGCGGGGCGGGGATCCCGGCGTTCTATACGCCGGCAGGGGTGGGAACGATTGTGGCTGAAGGCAAAGAGGTGCGCGAGTTCGACGGCAAGCCTTACCTGATGGAGCACGCGTTGAAGGCGGACTTCGCGTTTGTGAAGGCGTGGAAGGGCGACCGCATGGGCAACCTGATCTATCGCGGCACGGCGCGCAACTTCAACCCGATGATGGCGACCGCGGGCAAGGTGACCATTGCCGAAGTGGAAGAGATTCTGGAGCCGGGAGAGATTCTTCCGGAAGAAGTGCATACGCCGGGAATTTATGTGCAGCGGATTTTTGAAGCTCCTGTAGAAAAGCGAATTGAAAAACGTACTGTGCGCAAGAAGTGAGAGAGCAACCATTGAGCAACGAAAAGAAAAGTGACGAGCTGAAGCGCGAACAGATTGCGCAACGGGTGGCGCGCGAGCTGCGCGACGGCTTCTATGTGAACCTTGGCATTGGGCTGCCAACACTGATTGCGAATTGCGTTCCGCAAGGCGTTGAGGTGGTACTGCAGTCAGAAAACGGGCTGCTGGGTATTGGGCCGTATCCGCTGGATGGGGAAGAAGACCCCGACATGATCAACGCTGGCAAGGAGACGGTGACGGCGCTGCCGGGGTCGAGCCTGTTCAGCTCTGCAGAAAGTTTTGCGATGATTCGCGGCGGGCATATTGACCTGTGCGTGCTGGGTGCGATGGAAGTGGACGAGCAGGGGTCACTGGCGAACTGGATGGTTCCCGGCAAGCTGGTGAAGGGCATGGGCGGCGCCATGGACCTTGTGGCGAATGCAAAACGCGTGATTGTCGCAATGGAGCACACGACCAAGGATGGAAGGCCGAAGATCCTGAAGAAGTGCACGCTGCCGCTGACGGGTGTGAGCGTGGTGCACACGATTGCGACCGAGCTGGCGTGGATTGCAGTCACGGAGCATGGCCTAGTGATTGAAGAGATCGCCCCGGGGACGACGGTGGAAGAGGTGCGCATGAAGACAGAGGCAACCCTGCACGTTTCCGCGCATTTGAAAGAGATGCCAGTCGCAATCCGATAGGTAGCTGGGGCTAGGAAGGCGAGCATCATTTTCTGCGCGGCGACATCCAATGAGGATGGCTATTTCGCGCTTCAATAAGTTGAAACAGGTCTATCGGTTGGTGATGGAAAGCTATGCGCAGCCCCTGCGGGGTGAGGCGCAAAAGCCTCCCGTGGTGGGTGTAAACGAGAGCGCGGTGACGTTTATCGGCCACTCGTCTTTCCTGGTGCAGATGGCGGGGCGCGCTGTGCTGATCGATCCGGTGTTTGCGACGCGGCTGATTTTGCTGCGCCGGCAGCGGCGGCCGGGGATTAAGGTCAAGGACCTGCCACGCATTGATGCAGTGCTGCTGACGCATGCGCACATGGACCACTTGAACCGGCCATCGCTGCGCGCGATCACGCGAGAGATGCGGCGGCGCAAACTGCCCGCACCGATTGCGATTGTGCCGAACGGCGTGGAAGACCTGGTGCGCGATCTCGGATTTGCGCGCGTGGAGCCGTTGAAGTGGTGGGAGCAGAGTGAGGCGCTGGGGTCGATCACGATTACGGCGACGCCTGCGCAGCACTGGGGTGCGCGGATGTTTGCGGACACGCATCGCGGGTTCGGGGGCTATGTGCTGGCGGCACCGGGCATGGCTACGCTGTATCACTCCGGAGACACGGCTTACTTTGAAGGCTTCCGCGAAATTGGCGAGAGACTGCAGCCGGAGATTGCCTTGCTGCCGATTGGAGCGTATTCGCCGGACAGTTATCGGCGCGTGCATACGAGCCCTGAAGATGCTTTGCGAGGATTTGAAGACCTGGGCGCGCAGACGTTTGTGCCCATGCACTACAACACGTTTCGACTGGGCCGCGAACCGATGGACGAGCCACTGCCGCGATTGATGGCTGCTGCCGCTGAGATGGGGATTGCGGGAAAGATGTGTCCGCTGGCGGAGGGTGACTCGTGGCGGTCGCATCCGGAAAGAACTACACCGGCGCTCGGTGGAAGTGGAGTTCCTGTATTTGGGTGAACGCACGTAGAGCGCGCAATCTGAATCAGAGCAGATCAACGATGGGCGGGAACGTCAGCAGGATGCTCAGCACGAGCAGCGCGAGGGCAATGCTGTGGACTCGTGAGGCGGCGACGGTTTGTTTACGCCAGCGCCACTCTAAAAATCCCCAGATGCAAAGCCAGACAAGAATGGCGATGGTGGTGACGCCGGAGAGCGGCCCGGTTGGCTTGTAGATGTTGAGGCTGTTCTTGATGACGAGCGACTTGTCGCCTGCAAAGGCGAGGACGGCTAAAACAAAACAGCCAATACCTGCAGCGAGCACAGCAGCAACGCCGGAGCCGTTGGGGATGGCCGGCGCAGCGGGAGACAAAACATTTTCAGGCGTGTTCATTTTTTCTCTCCCTGGCTGAGCTGAATGGTGTGGCCGCCCTGGATGGGTGCGTACTTGTTGATCATTGCTCCGAAAAACCCGGCGATGCCGGCCGAGACAAACGAAGCGGCGGTAAATGTGAGCACCGCGGCGCGCAGGCTGCGATGATTTTTCAGATCGCGACCGTATCGAATAAAAATGAACGCTGCCATGGTGATGGAAATGGGAGCGAACCATGCGACGTGCTCTTTCCACTCCATGCCGAGGGAGTGCCAACCGCTGGTGGCGGGGCTGGATTGCAGAAGCCGTTGCGGGAAGAGTGAAAGATCATGCGTGCCGAGCGGAGGCGCTGCTCGATACCACGGATAGATGACGTAAGCGCCGGTGAGGACGGCGATCCAGGCGAGCAACACCATCGCAATCAAGTAAATCCTGAGGAAGCGTTCCTGGCCGGCGGCGGTTCCGAGGGGAGGCGACGACGTGGTGAAGCGGTAAAGCTCGACGAGCGCGCCGGAGCAGGCAAGCAGATAGAGCGCGCCGAACCCCATGCCGTGCAGCAATGTCCATAAACCGCGTACGGTAATTTCCACGTTGCATCTCCTGGTTGCGTCTTACAGTTTGTCCGGCGGGTGGGCGATGGCGGGGCCCTGGGTCTTCTGCTTGTCGTCGTCCTTATTATGTCCCCACGTCCAATAGGTGGCGAGATAGGTGTAGGTCTCCGGGTTCCAGAAAGCGCTGTGGCCGGCGGCGAGCATAATTTGGAAGTGGTCGCCGAAGGCGTAGTAGCCGCCGCCGTTGACGAGGCCGGCGCGGCCGATGCCGTCGGCCCCGCTCACCTGCTCCGCGTGCATGAAAACTTCCGTGCCCAGCACAAGGTTCTTGCCGAATTTGTGCTGCACCAGCACGCTGCCAAAGGGCGAGTTTTCAAACCCGTTGCCGTGCGCGAAGACTGCGCCGCCACCGCCATAAATGCTCCAGTCCTTGCCGAGACCTTTTTTGAGCCAAAGCGGCACGCGATACCAGGTTGAACCCACGCCGAGGCCACGCGTCGCATCGCCAGAGAGAAATTCGACGAAGGGGAAGACGCCGATCTCGGGCAGATACTTCTTTTCATCGATGAGCTTGTATTTGGCCCCTACTTCGATGTCGCCGATACCGTGCGCGACGGTGCCATCGGGCGCGAAGTTATTGACGAAGGGAATGACCACATGCAGTTGCAGGTTGGGCGCGGCGCCGTAATTCATTTCAAAGCTGGGCGCGGAATAGCTGGTGCCAGCGTGGGCCGTTGTGTCCGAAAGCGAAAAGACATAAGCCTCAAAGTGATGCAGCGGGACGGGATCGGGATCGTCGGTGAGGTAGGGAGGGCCAGCCTGCGCTTGCAGGGTGGAAGCAGACAGAAGCAAAAGAAGCGGGAGACACAGGGCGAACCTGTGTGGAGCGATGATGCGTGGGCAACGAAAAGGCACCTGACAATCTCCGGAAGTGCTTTTGACAAACACAGCTTATATCGAAATTCGATATAGCAGCAAGCCACCAAGTTTAAAGCTATATATTGGCTGTGTGAAAAAGCAGCAAAGAGACTTGTTCCATGGACTCATCCGAATCCACGTGCTGATCCACGCCGCGCACGAGACAATCTTCGGGCTGGCGATGATGGAGGAGCTGCGGCAGCACGGATACCGGATCGGGCCGGGGACGCTATATCCGCTGCTGCACGGGATGGAGCGCACGGGGCTTTTGAAATCGGAGCTGACGCTGGTTGAGCGGCGCAGGCGGAGGGTCTACAAGATCACGGCAGCGGGGAGGAAGGCGCTGCTCGGCGCAAAGGCGAAGGTGGATGAGCTGCACCACGAGCTGCATGAGAAGCATCCGCGGCATGTGGGGTGAATCTGCTGTCGGGTTAGGCGCGAAGCCATGGACGAACCCCCATTGCTAATTCTCCCTGGGCTGTTCGACATGATCGACTATCAGTGTTTCCACTTCGCCCTTAGCGGGCTGAAGCTTCAAGCCCATTTGTTCTTCAAGCGCCGTGAAGAGTATGGGTGCTGAAGACTCTGTTGAGACCGAAGGGTCATCGGTAGACCAGTTCAGGACGAGATCATATTTGCCTCGAAGAGCTGTCTTGTCGAGTACTGTACGGTGAAGCTGATGGGAGAGAACACTCGTCAGCAACGAGAGCCCGACATCGTGGGCAATCAACTGAGTGCTTCCCATCTTCATGTTGCCTCGCTCCACGCCATCCAGTGTCTTGTGCGCATCCAGTTCGGAGTCGAGTTTGGGAGGCTCAACCTCTTTCAATTTCAATCCGCCCTTTGCAATTGTCATTTCGTAGACCGGAAGAGTCTCAATTTGTTTGTGGACCTTCAATTGAAAACGCTCTTCCAATAGCTGACGGAGCATCGATCTGCGCTGTTCGGGAGTGAGTTTCGCGATGACTGCCGCATTCGATTCAACAATTTTTGCCTGGACATCAAAGCGCGCGGAGTCCGCCCAGCCGGTAAGCTCGTGGATGAGATCGATCTTGGTGTCATAGGCGTTTTGCATCATCATCTTCAGCGAGACGTTCGTTGCGGTGTAAGTATCTTCACCAGTGTCAGCCGAAATCGCTCGGCTACCTGATCTATTCGGTTTGATCACAACGACATCGTAGGCGGGAACTTTAACTTCCACACTCGGCGCGGTTGGACTATGTTCCGCCGAATCGCCTGTTCGATGGTCTGCAATCTGGAATTCAAGAAAATCATGGACAGCCTTCAGGGCGACGGGGTCGTGGGTGGTAATTTTTACCACTCCTCCCCTTTCCAACGGCGCGTAGGAATACGTGATCTCAGCGTGTTTTTCTTTCATCGTCGGCACACCGGGCGGCACGGTGCCATGAATGAACATTGGGATATCGAAGTTGCCCCCGTTAAACATGGCCGCAATGTGCATGAGATGTTGTCGAATTTGATCGCGTGTAGCCGTATCCGTGTCGCTGAGGGCTTCCACCTGAATGATGCCTCCATCCGGCAGCAGGCCAAAATGATGCCTGGAAGTTTCGTGGGAGAAACCCATTGCATGATCACCACGCATGTCCACGCCTGCCGCGTGCTTATCAGCGCCGTCGCCGTGCGCTGGATGTTGCATGGTGTCTTGTGCGTAAGCGGTCACGGAGACCAGTGCGAGGCAGGTTGACAGAATGAGCTTCATATTTATTTCCCTTTGTGATGATCGAATCGAGTTCATCCGGCTTTGGAAGCGATTCCAGTAAAGAAGCACGTTCGCCGGGCTTAAGCGTTTTCACGCGGGATTTCCATTTCTCTACCGTTGCAGAGAACCAATCACGCAGCAGGGTAAGGTCCAGAATTT
>Ga0206948_1054_pt1 | contig 31827 bp, 15 predicted proteins | sample Alteio_BWOrgHeat_FD_153236 | JGI IMG/M metagenome (GOLD analysis project Ga0206948, IMG submission 153236) | Enriched cells from forest soil in Barre Woods Harvard Forest LTER site, Petersham, Massachusetts, United States -... | ecosystem: Environmental > Terrestrial > Soil > Temperate forest > O... | reverse complement strand
ACGGTAGGTGCGATTGGCCATGGAGTAGCTATCGAAGGGCGGGAGGTCGCTGTCGGATTGATAAAAGGTGATGGGGAGGCGACCGGCGGGGTTCACCTCGCCAAGCAAGGCTTCGGCGACGGCATCGGCTCCGTGCTGACCGTAGTACCAGCAGAGCAGCACGGCGTTCGCCTGGGATTGATCAAAGCTCACGGCGCTGCCAGTAGTCAGGACGACCACGGTGGGCTTGTGCAAGGCCGCGACGCGCGCGAGCAAATCTTTTTGCGTGGCGGGAAGCTGGATGGTGGTGCGGTCACCGCCGTTAAAGCCCTCGGCATTCACGCTCATCGATTCGCCTTCCAGATCGGGCGTCAATCCGAGCGTGAGCACGATGTAATCCGCCGTCGCTGCTGCCGCCAGCGCGCGGTCCAGGCCATCATCCTCGCCGGGAATGATCCAGCCAAACTGGATGCGGCCCTTGGGCGTGAGCTGCGCGTACTCCAGTCGCACATTGTACGCGTTGCCGCCGGTCAATTGGATGGTGGTGCTCAGCGGGCGCTCGGGATCTTTGCGCCAGGAATCGATCACCAGTTTATCATTGATATACAAGTGGACCGCGCCTTCGGCGACCACGCCCAAAACATATTCGCCGGACTTGGGAGGCACGATGACGCCGGTCCAACGGACCGCAGCGAGGGAGATCGGAATGCCTTCCACGGGCTGCGCTTCGTCCCATTGCAAATCGATCTGCGCATCCGTGCGCGTGCCCAAATGCCGCCCGGCGATCTCCGGGTTCTTCACGTTCCGGCCGTCTTGCGCAAAAATTTCGCCTTTCAAACCGGCTTGCTGGCGGGTGGCATCGGTGAAAAGAACACCTTTCGGAAAGGGTTTGCCGTTCACGCGAAAACCTTTCACCAGCGGCACTCCGGGTTCGACGAGCACTTTCACACCGAGCGGTGCGAGCTTGGCTTTGATGCCTTGCGCGAGGGTGACCTTGTGGCTGGGCGTACCGCTGTAATTGCCGAGCATGGCGGATTCATCATCACCGGCGGGGCCAAGCACGGCGACGGTGTGGAGCGCGTGCGCGTTCCACGGGAGCGTGCCATCGTTCTTCAACAGCACGAGGCTTTGGCGCGCAGCTTCCAGCGCGAGTTGATCGTGCGCCGGCGAATCGTTTCCGGAAATGGGAATGCTGCGGTACGACACGCGTTCGGGCGGATCAAACTGGCCGAGCTTGAAGCGCAAATAAAACAGGCGGCGCAAGGAGCGGTCGATATCCGCCTCCGTGAGCAGGCCGCGTTTCAAGGCTTCGCCGAGCGCTTCGTAAGTTTTGCCGCTGCAAAGATCGGTGCCGGTCTTGATGGCGAGGGCGCTGGCTTCGGCGGCGTCCTTGGCATATTCGTGGCCGCCATCGCGCCACATATCGGAGACGTTATCCACATCGCCGACGACGGCGCCGGGGAAGCTCCACTCACCGCGCAAGGTATCCTGGAGCAGCATCTGATTCGCGGGCGCCGGGACGCCATCGACCGCGTTGTAGGCGCTCATCACGGACATGGCATGACCGCGGCGAACGCCCGCTTCAAACGCGGGAAGATAGGTCTCGTGCAGATCGCGCTCGGAGACGACGGCATTGAATTTATGTCGCAATGGCTCGGGTCCGCTGTGAACGGCAAAGTGTTTCAGCGTGGCAACGGTCTTCAAATAGTTGGTGTCGTTCCCCTGCAAGCCGCGCACGAAGGCTTCCGCGAGCGAGCCGGTGAGGAATGGGTCTTCGCCGTAAGTTTCCTGCCCGCGACCCCAGCGCGGATCGCGGAAGATGTTCACATTCGGCGACCAGATGGTCAGGCCCTGATAGCGTTTGCTGTCTCCCCCGCCCGTCCGGAGCACTTCATTATTTTTGGCGCGTGCCTCGGTGGAGATGACATCAGCGATGCGCTGGTGGAGCTCCGGATTCCACGCAGCGGCGAGCCCGATCGCCTGCGGGAAAACGGTGGCGGTGCCGTTGCGCGCGACGCCGTGGAGCGCTTCATTCCACCAATCGTAAGCGGGAATGCCGAGCCGCGAGATCGCGGGCGAACCCATCATCGTCTGGCTGATCTTCTCTTCGATGGTCATCCGCGAGAGCAGATCGTCCACGCGCTTTTCCACCGGTAGATTCGGGTCGCGGAACGGGAAATTCGTTTGGGCTGGCAGCGAAGGAACGATGATCCAGACGGACAGCAGCGCCAGCCAAAAACGGTTCACAATCATGGTCATTGCGGAAAGTCTAGTGATTTGCCCGACACACGGGCAAGTGCGGGTAGCGCAGTTCAGTTTGAAAATTGTGCCAGCGCTGAGTGCCGTCATTCAGCGCGCCACAGCCCTTGCGCTCTGCGTTTGGACGGAACAACACTCAATAAACCAAAATGATCCCCACAGATTTTTGAACCGTGGCCACGGAAGTATCACCCGTTGCGAGTGAATTCGAGGTGAATTTGACTTCGGCACCCTGTCCTAAAAAATCGCGCAGCAATTTTCCCTTGGTGGCATAGTTCACGTTTTGAGGCAAACCACCCGTGGAGCGGAACGCCGCAAAATCATTCAGCCGGGCAACAATCACGCCGCAGACTTTGCCGGATTTGTCCACTAGTGGACCACCGGAATTACCGGGCTGCACCGGCACACTGATTTGATATTCGTTGGGATCGTCCTTGATCCCGCTGAGACTGCTGATCTTGCCATCCGTATATTTAGGCTGGGTACCTTGCAGATCAATGTCCGGAAAGCCGATGGTGTAAACGGCGTCGCCCAGATCAACTTCGCCCATTGAAATGCCCAGGGGCTTGAATTCGCCCGAAACTTTGAGCAGGGCAAGATCACTGTCGGCGTCCACGCGAACCACTTCAGCCGGAAAAACCTCGTCACCAATCTTCACTTTCACGTGACCGGCATCTTTGACGACATGATTATCCGTGATCAAATAACCATCGGCGGAAACGAAAAAACCCGAACCGGAGGCGGTGAGGCTGGAACTATCCGGAAGCTGGGCCAGAACATCCGTTTGAGGAACACCATCGATGGGAGCTACGGCATAAGCTTTTTCGCCGGACAAAACACTGGCCGGAATGTCCGCCCGGGCACAGATCCGGCCCAGCGTGTAAGCTTTAACGGTGCGGGTTTCTCCCAGATCGTTGATATAGCTATGGCTGCCGTCCGGTTTGCCAGTAAAAGTCAGGTAATCGGTGTCACCCACGGAAGGCGACATGTCTTTCAAGAAGATGACGGTGTAATCCTCTTCCTCCGGGTTCACAACCAAGATGGCCCCGCCATCCACGATTTGAAGAACTTTGACATTGCTGTAACTCACCCAGCCAGATTCCGCCCGGCGAACATCATAAACCACCCCGTCTACTTCACGAAAACAGCCTGCCCGGATGATCTGTTCCTGGTTATTTTGCGCCGTGACCACGGGAGCAGCCTTGGCCACCGTCACAGTGATGTCCCAGGATTTGAGAAAATCTTTGGGCACACTATCCGCGCTGGCCGACGTTCCGCCATCGGGAAAGATGATGATGATTTTGCCGTTGGAACCGGCATAGGCCTTGGAAATGTTGGAGTAGGAATTCCCGTTGATCTCCACGCTCGTCAGACCACCACCCAGCGCAGCCGTGGCCAGCATGGCCAAAATGACGGTAAGCAAGCCCTTCATTTCTGCATTCTAAAAACGACCGGTATACGCGTCAATCAAAAGACCGATCGCGAATATGTTCGCTTCGTTCGCCTTCCGGCCAAGACAACTCATTCGCCGCCAGCCATCGCCCTTGCGCCCAAACAACTCCTTTGTCACGATTCACCGGTATGCCACGGGGCCGGCCTGACCTGGATTTACCGAAAGCCAAACTCACCCGCGAAAGTTTGCGTGAGACCGCTGTGCTGTTCGCGTATCTCCGCCCGTATCGCCTCGGCATCATCGCGGCCTGTTGCGCGCTCATCCTGTCCAGCTTGTTGAGCCTGTGCTTTCCGTTTCTCGCGGGGAGTTTGATGGATGCCGCCGCGCCCGCCACAGCCGGTACACTGGGTCATGCTCCAGCGTGGCTGCCGTTCCAGCTTCCGCACCACATCAATACCGTGGCCCTGCTCATGCTCTGCGTGCTCGCGGTGCAGGCGGCGAGTTCTTATTTCCATTCCACCTCCATGACCCGCATCGGCCAGAACGCACTGGCTGACCTGCGACGCGACACCTACGCGCGGCTCATCTGTCTGCCAATGACCTTTTTCGGCCAGCGCCGCGTCGGCGAGTTGAACAGCCGCATCTCCGCCGATCTCACGCAGATCGAATCCACGCTCATCATGTCCGTGCCGCAATTCCTGCGGCAATCGCTCCTGCTCCTCGGCGGCATCGCGCTCATCGCCACCACCTCGGGCCGGCTCACGCTCATTATGCTGAGCGCCGTGCCGCCGGTGGTGATCCTCGCCGTGGTGTTCGGGCGCAGGATGCGGCGCAACTCGCGCGAGGCGCAGGACAAACTCGCCGAGACGGGCATCATCGTGGAAGAAACGTTGCAGGGTATCTTCAATGTGAAAGCCTTCGTCAACGAAGCCTTTGAAGTGGCCCGCTACGGACGCGCCATGGAAAATTATCTGACCATCGCCCGGCGCGGGGCGCGGCTGCGCGGCGCGTTCATCGCCTTCATCGTGTTCGCACTGTTCGGCTGCATCGTGGTGGTGCTATGGTCCGGGGCATCGCTCTTGCAGAGCGGGCGCATCAGCATCGGCGAGATGACGCGCTTCGTGCTCTACACCGCGTTTGTGGCGGGAGCGATGGGCCAGTTTGCCGATCTTTATGCGCAGGTGCAAAAAGCCGTCGGCGCGACGCATCGCGTGCGCGAGTTGCTGGAGGAAAAACCGGAATTTGATCTGGGGAAGGATGCCGGTGTGAAGGCAACGTCGGAGTCAACGCCTTCGTCTCCATCGGCGCAGCCGATCATTGCCCGGCCACTCAGTGGCCTGAGTGGCCAGGTGGAATTTCGCGAGGTGCAATTCCGTTATGCTTCGCGACCGGAAATGGAAGTGCTCAAAGGCATTTCTTTCAGCGTGAAGCCCGGCGAAAAAATTGCGCTCGTCGGCCCCAGCGGCTCCGGCAAATCCACCATCATCAATCTGCTCCTGCGCTTCTTCGATCCGCATCCCGGCGAAATCCTGATGGATGGCCGCCCGGCGCCGGAGTATCCGCTCGCGTGGTTGCGCAATCAGATGTCCATCGTGCCGCAGGAAGCGCTGCTCTTTGGCGGCACCATCTACGAAAACATCGCGTACGGCCGGCCCGGCGCGACCGAAGCGGAAGTCATGGCGGCGGCGGAGCAGGCGCACGCGCATGAATTCATCGCGCCCTTTCCCGATGGCTACCAGACGCTGGTCGGTGAACGCGGCGTGAAATTATCCGGCGGCCAGCGGCAACGCGTGGCCATCGCCCGCGCGATCCTGAAAGACCCGGCCATTTTGATTCTGGATGAAGCCACCAGCTCGCTCGATTCCGAAAGCGAACGCCTCGTGCAACTCGCCCTCGACAAGCTCATGGAGAATCGCACGACCTTCATGATCGCCCATCGCCTGGCCACCGTGCGCCGCGCGGATCGCATTTTGGTCATCAAAGAGGGTCGGCTGGTGGAATACGGCACACATGAAGAATTGAATCAGCGGGAGAACGGGATCTACCGGCATTTGGCGGAGTTGCAGTTTGATTTGAAGGGGTGACGGGCAATAGCTATGAATACACACCCAGATCCAGAACATCTTCAATTACTCCAAACCAAACTCGACAGCCTTGGAGCAGCTCAACCGCACTTGGTTAAAGACTTCATTGTCAGCCCAATTTACAATAGACACTTTTTTCAAGGTATTTACGCGATCAGCGACCCTCGTGGCAAACTTGTATACATCGGCAAAACGAATGATGGCACTATAGAAAGTGGCTTGGCCGATCGGATTTGCGGTCACGCAGTAACAAATTCGGAATTACAGATTAATTTACAAATTAACCAGCGGAACTTCTTGGAATACACTGTTAGAGTGATTCAGATAGACGATTCTATACTACGAGGGCTCACGGAACTGTATGCCATTGCAGTATTAAAACCACAAGCAAACCGAGTAGGTCGATTACAGGCTTTGCCTGATTATAACGACCGCAATGAAATTCGCAATCGGCACACGCTCAACAGCGAATAAGCTGCGCCATCGTAAGCTTTTATCAGCGTTAACAAAACCGATCACCAACGGAAAATGAAAAAGCCAAAATTCATGAAGCCTGATGAAGCTTTTACTCACGGACCGTTGAACATGGCTCGTTTTGGAAAGAATGTTGTGTGGGAGTCCAAATGGCAACCGGATGAATTTGCAAAAATGCAAAAAAGTATGGCCGACCAATATCCAAAAGTCGTCCAGGATATCAATCAATTAGTTTTAGAGGTAGCACAACTAATAAGTGATTTACCCGCAGATCAACTATTGCATCGCGGCTGGTGGGAAATGGTCGGAAGACACGTAAATATCAAATCCGAATCCGATGTAGGCGAGGATCAAATTATTTCGGTTCGGATGATTGATTATGTTCAAAGCGTTATCGCTTCTGTTGAACCTGCTCCGAAGCAGCGAGATGAGGTAACAGAGCAAGAATGGAAAGCCCTAACTGGCAAAATTAAGCAATTGTTTCAGACTATTAATTCCACCTATCAAATATGTCTCAGCGCCAAAAACAAAGTCGATTCACCGAAGCAAAATGAGCATTTTGAAGAATTCAAATTTAAGGCTCAATTACACTGGTGCAATCTACGCGGAAAACGGTTTCAAGTTCATGAACCTGCGCATCTTAGAGATATGTTCCTCACTCATTCAGAGGTGCTGAATGAGTTATTCGGCATTAACGGAGAACAGTTTATCGAATCAATTATCAAGATTGGCCATAACCTTACATTAGGACTTCCGAGGCTAATTGAGGAGTTCCATCATTTCAACAAGGACGTGCAAAATGCGTTGAAAGTAAAAATCGGCGATCAAATATCACTGTCTGAGTCTGAATTACTTAAACTCACAGAGGAATTAATTCACGAGAAAGGCTGGAAGCAACGAAGAGATGAAGTGTTTGATTGCGTTTCAGGAATAGGTTTTTTTGATCTACAAAAGATAACCAACCTTCCACAGAAATTGCTTGATGAGTTGACGTGGTCACCTGGCCAAGAAAAGGATTTTTTTGCTGAGGGAGATTTCCGTGGATGGCCTTTGCGAATCTGGCCTGTTTTCAAACGCCCCTTCATTCTGATTAACAAAAGATATTGCTGCTTCGACGTTTACAGCCTTTTTGACAACCTGTATCGAGTAATGCAACGTATAATTCTACGGTTAAAACCCGAGTATGCGGAGACATGGAAACTAAAACAACAAGAACAGTCTGAAGCTTTACCACTAAAATATTTACTGCACGTTCTCCCTGAAGCTTCGGCGTGGCGGCAAGTCTTTTACCCACGCCAAGCCGAAACCGGGAAAAAAGAATGGTGTGAGGCAGATGGTTTGCTAGTTTATGATGATCATCTTTTCATAATTGAAAGCCGAGGTGGTGCCTTCACCTACACATCTCCAGCGAATGATTTCCAGGCCTACGTAACGTCACTAGAAAATCTCGTTCTAAAACCAGCAACCCAGGGCAAGCGATTTCTTGATTATCTAAACAGCGCTGATTCAGTTTCACTTTTTGATAACCATCACCAAAAAATTGGCGAATTACGACACAACAATTTCCGCCACGTCACGATATGCCCCGTAACACTAGACCCATTTACTGAACTTGCCGCTCAAGTACAGCATTTGCGCAAGATTGGTGTGGACGTTGGTGCGCATCCAGTTTGGGCGATCTCGCTGGATGACCTTCGTGTATATGCGGACGTGTTTGAAAATTCGCTGACTTTTTTGCACTTCGTTGAACAGCGAATGCAGGCGTTCAAATCGGATATAATCCAATCTGAGGATGAGCTAGATCATTTGGGTTTATATCTGGAGCATAATCATTACAGTTTACATGCAGAGCAGTTGCGAGGCACATCAGATGCTAGAATGGTTTTTAATGGGTATTGTACAGAAATCGAAAAATTCTTCTCTTCGCGTTCGTTTGATCCGAAAACGCCATGCCTGTTGAAGCAAAAAACTCCTTCTCAACTGCTGGAAATTATAGAATTTTTGACTCACACGAACTTGTCCGGACGCAGCCAAATCGCAAGTTTTCTTTTGGATTCTTCTGGCGAGTGGCGAGAACAACTATCTCGCACAATTAATGAAGAGTTGGTAAGGCAACCATCAACGCGACGACCTAAACCAATGTCCAGTCATGGCGATGTAAATGTAACCGTTTATTGTTGGACCCCATCATCGTTGCCTCAAGACAGCGAAATGACCCTGAATCACACTCAAACAGTTCTGCTGGTAAATGGAGAAACTGAACGCTTGCTGCTCGAACTTGTGTATGATTACACAGCATCACTTCGGCAGGTATATTGGAAATGGGTTGATAAGGCTAGTATATCTGCGCAATCAATGCCGAAATTAGAAGCTGATGCAGCTAAATTGCGACAGCAACGTGTGGCAAAAGCAAAAGCAGAACGGAGAAAGATTGGCGTAAATGAGCGTTGTCCGTGTGGAAGTGGCAAGAAATACAAAAAATGCTGTCGATGATAAAATCGCTTGAATTGTCCCCCGACGGATTTGATTTCCGCCGGAGGTCGAGGGGTTAGTTCAGGATGCTTTTCCAGTTTGGGCGCGTACGAGCGGCGCGACCTTGGCCCCCAACAGTTCGATGGAGCTGAGCAGTTTCGCCTGCGGCAGTTCCGCGACATCCATCTGGAACGTGAGGCGGGAGATGCCGCCGAGGGCTTCGCTGTGGCGCAGGATCTTTCCCGCCACTTCCTCCGGGCTGCCCACCATCGCGGCGCCGTGGGTGCCGCGGACGGCATCGAAATGCGCGCGGGTCACGGGCGGCCAGCCGCGTTCCTTGCCGATGCGCGTAAAGCTCCGCGCGTAGCCGGGGAAGAAATCTTCGACGGCCTTTTCCGTGGTCTCGGCGATGTAGCCGAGGGCGTGGACGCCGACGGTGAGTCTTTCCGGCGCATGACCGGCGCGCCGGCCGTATTCGCGATAGAGATCCACGAGCGGGCGGAAGCGGCGGGTCTCGCCGCCGATGATGGCGACCATCAACGGCAGGCCGAGCATGCCGGCGCGCGCAAAGGATTCCGGCGTGCCGCCGACGCCGAGCCAGATGGGCAGCGAATTCTGCAACGGACGCGGATACACGCCCTGCCCCGTCAGCGCGGGGCGATGTTCACCGGACCAGGTGATGAATTCGTTGTCCCGCAGTTTCAGCAGCAGGTCCAGCTTTTCGGTGAAGAGCGTGTCGTAATCTTCAAATTTCAGGCCGAAGAGCGGGAATGATTCCGTGAAGGAACCGCGGCCCACGACCATTTCCGCGCGGCCCTGCGAGAGCAGGTCGAGCGTGGCGAAATTCTGGAACACGCGCACAGGATCGGCGGCGCTGAGAACGGTCACGGCGCTGGCCAGGCGGATGCGTTGCGTGCGGGCGGCCCCGGCGGCGAGGATGACCACGGGCGCGGAATCGAGAAACTCCTTGCGATGATGTTCGCCGACGCCGAAGACATCGAGGCCCGCCTGGTCGGCGAGTTCGATGCGCTGCACGAGGTGACGCATGCTTTCGGAGGCGCCGGCTTCACCCTCCACCCCGGCGGCGGAGGAGCGGGCGGCAAAACTATCCACCCCGATCTGCATCGGCTGGCGGACTAGGGTCTTATTCGTATCATTCATGTTCACACCATACGGGCGCGGTGCGCCGGTGGAAAATACCATGTTTCTTGGCTCAGCATAACCGGTGGTTATGGTTGGAGAAATGGGGACTCGTGGAACTCGTCTCTCCGGGGGTTTTGGCTTGTATCCGCTTTTCTACGGGTGAATTATCAAAGATATGAACCGGTTTAAGGATTTCTTGAAAGGGTTGACCGAACCGCTGCCCGAAGATGAAGCGCTTCAACAAGGTAACTTCACCCCGCGAACACAGGAAGTGATCGCACTGTCGCGCCAGGAAGCCGGCCGGCTAGGTCATGGTTTTGTGGGAACGGAACATCTGCTGCTCGGTTTGATAAAACTAGGACGGGGGGTGTCCGCAAATGTGCTGGAGCAAATGGGACTGAATCTCGAAAGCGTCCGACGGGAGATTGAAAGGCAAATTCCCAAAGGCCCGAGAGAACCAAACGCAACAACATTTATTCCCTTCACGCCCCGGGCCAGAAAGGTCATCACCCTGGCACAGGCAGAAGCAAAAAGCCTCCATCACACGTACATCGGTACCGAGCACATACTGCTGGGAATTTTGCGTGAAAACGAAGGCGTGGCGGCAAAAGTATTGCAAAGTCTCAATGTGGAACTTGAAAAAGTCCGCGTGGCAGTCATGAGTGAACTGGACCCCCGTTTTCGACCAACAAATCCCGGCGAAAATAGTTCCACCGTGGCCACAGAAACCAGCCATAGCGCACCCGAAACTAAACCAGGCTTCATTGATCGCAGCCAACGTTTTGACGTGTATTGTGCCGAGCAAATGGGCGCCATGGTGGTTTATCGGAACGCGAAGTTTATTGGCACCAAAAAACTCTTTCCGAATCAGCGATATGATTTCATGTACGAATACATCGAACTGGAACAGGCCGACGGAAAAGTGATTTTTCTGGCGAAGACTTCCGTGATCAAATTTTGCGAACCGGGTGTGGTACCGGGGTCCGACGCCACGGGCTTAGATCCGAACAAAAAACCGGAGTGAGAGTTATAGTTTAAAGATCAAATCTGCCCCTTTCACCCCCGCAGCGTCATGGCCGGTAAAATCCGATGGTAAAAACTCTTGACAAAGCAGCCCAAGGTGATATATGGTGTTTATAGTTAGTCACCAGCATTGGCCGGTGACTGTGGTTCTTTGACAATTTGTGTTGGTGGAGAATGGCCGCAATGGCCCGTCGTCGCAGCACCGGGCCACCGTCGCCTCGTGTCCGGCGTGCTGTAGCGGCGTGTCTACGACCGCCGTCCCCCCGCTTTGCCTGAATCCAGGTAATCCGTGGTTACCGCAGTTGCCGACTACGGAAGTGTTCGGAAGCCTGCGGAAGTGTTCGGAAGGGTTTCATTTTTTCCGGCGTTCCGAATTTTAGCCTTTAGCCTTCGCCTATAACGCCTAATTACACTCTATAACGGCTAATTACGCCTAATTACACCCTTTGAACTTTTGGATCGCCTGTAATGTTCACTTCACAACGATGTCATCCGCGGTCCACATGACGCGGTCCGGGCCGGCAGAGTGGATCTCCATATCGGTGGCGGAAAGTTGGTGGAAGAAATAGGGTGTGCCCCAGGCATCGATCAGTTCGCCATTGCCATTGACCTTCATGCCGGCGGAGGCATCGATGAAATTGACGTGCTTCGGGTTCTGGCCGGCGAGCGCGGCGGTGATCTCGGAGTTCTGACCGACGGGATCGCCGCCGAACATCTCACCGTAGATGCGGATAGCGCGGCGGACATTATGCTCCATGTTCTCGGGCGTCAGATCGCTGTCCATGTTCGTGTCCAGGATCACCTGCCCGGCCTGCGCGGCGAGATCCGGCGGCGGCGTCACGGTGGCAGGCGACGAAGGATGTGAACTGGCAACCGAGACGACCGGCACGGCAGAGTTGGACACGGTGGGCGGCGTCACAATGATCTGACCACTCGCGGCGGGAGCGGATGACGTCGTTTGAGTGCCAGTGATTGGCAACGAGGTATGTGCCGAATGGAAAAAGTGATGGGCTACGACTCCCACCACAATCCCGGCCAGGACGGGCAGAATTTTTTTCATCAAACAAAACCCAGGTTCGATGACGTGAAACGGCCGATGTTCGGGAAGACGGTGGACAGGTTGCTTTGATCCACGCCAAACCACGTCGCCAGCGTGGCGAAATATTGATCGATGGCGGTGGTGGGGATCCAGCGGCCGGTGCTGGTGTCATTCGGGCCATTGACGGTGAGGGCGGGAAACTGGCCGTAGGTGCGCTGGCCGTTCACGGCGCCGCCGAGGATGAGATGGTGGCTGCCCCAGCCATGATCGCTCCCCTGCCCGTTGCTCGGGAAGGTGCGGCCGAAATCGCTGGCGGTGAAGCTGGTCACATTTTTGGAGAGGCCGATCTGCTCCATGGCGCGCTGGAAGGCGAGCATGCTCTGGCTGAGTTCCGCGAGCAGATTGGTGTGGGCGCCGACGAGGACGCTGTTCGGCGTGTTCTGGGTGTAATTGGTCTGGCCGGTGTGGAGATCGTAACCGCCGATCTGGCAGAAGAAGATCTGGCGTTTCATGCCGAACCCGCCGTTGGCCACTGCCGTGCTGCCCGCCGCGATGAGGCGCGCCACCATCTGCAATTGCGGAGCCAGCGTGGAGGTGAAGGCCGAGCCGCCTTCAGGCGGCGTGATCTTGGTGGGGAACGGCGTGGTCCAATAACTGGCCGAGCTGGTGCCGGAGATGGAATTGTTCAACAACGAACTGGTGTTGATGGCGTGTTCCGCGACGCCGGCGTAGGCCTGGGATTGCAGGTTGGTGTACGGCAGGCCGAGGATCTTCATCAACGCGGGCAGACGATTGGTATTCGCACCACCGCTTGGAGACGTGGGCAGGCTCAGGGAGATCGCGCCGCTGGTGGAGACGGAATATTGCGCGACGATATTGCCCACTTCAAAGGTGTTCGCCCCGGCGAGCGTGACCATGAGCGAGATGGGCGCGTCCGGCTGCACGGAATTCAGCAGGTCGGCGCAGCGGCCACCCCAGCCGGTGGTCGGCGGTTGATCGGGGATGGAGGTCTGCCACTGGGTCTGCTGGTCGGCGTGCGAAAAAAGCTGCGGCGGTTTGATGACGGTGTTGCCGAGATATTGCTGGCGGGTGATGGGATAAACGAGCGTGCCGGTATTGAACAGGAACGCCAGCTTGCCTTCGCCGAACAGCGTTTGCAGTTCGGGGCAGCTCGGGTGCAGCCCGTACGCATGGCCATCGCCATCCAGCGACGTCACGCCGAGGACGGCGCTCTGCGGAATGGCGAGCACGGGTGTGCGGATGGCGGCGTAGTTGTTGTACTCGGACTGGATGGTGGGGATGATGAGATTGTTCGAGTCATTGCCGCCCTGCAAAAAGATGCAGACGAGCGCCTTGTAATCGCTGATGTTCGACTGCGCGACGGCGGCATTCATGAACCGCAGATCGCGGATGGCGGAGGTCATGGCCACGGTGCCCACGGCGGCACAGGCGGCGCGCCGGATGAACTCGCGCCGGGAGATGTCGGACAGGCTTTTGTAATTCATAGGCTCATTTTTGGATCATGTAATCCGGCGAACTGACGATGAGATGCACCACGGCACGCACACGATCGCGCATCTGGGTCTGGCTCGGCGGCACGCTGTAAGTGAAATTGCTGCTGGCCACGAAGCTCACGATATTCGACTGCGCGGCGGCGGACAACTGGCCGGCGGCGAGCAAGGTATTGAGATTGCTCACCAGGAGCGGGATGCCGGAATTGGTGGTGTACGCGGCGGTCATCCACGGATAGAGATTGAGGACGATGGCGCCATTGCCGCCGCTGTAACTGCTGAGGCCGTTGGTATTGCCGGTGTTGTTCAGGATGCCGCCTTCGATGAAATTCATCTGCGAGGCGATGCCGCTGTCCGTGGTCAATTGGAATTCCGGGGTGGTCAATCCGGCGGAAGCCAGCGCGCCGGGGAATTCATAGCCGGGATAGTAGAAATTGAAAACGGTCGGCGAGCGCAACGGCGATTCCATGAGGCTGGAGGCGGTGCCGCTGTCCGTGTAACTCATGTTCCAGGTGTTTTGCCGGATGACCACGGTGCCGGAACGTTGCAATTGCGGCGGGCCGAGCAGATAGACGAGGAGGCTGTTTTGATTCTGGCTCGTGGAATTCGTCGTGGTGATGAGGAAATGCGTTGCGTCGATATTGCTGACAACTTGATAGATGCCGTCCACCGCCGTGCCGAGGGTGAAATTGATGTAAACATTCTGGCCCACCGTCAGGCCATTCACGCCGCTGGTGCTGACCACGATGTTCGTACCGGTCTGCGTGTAACCGCCGGCCGCGATCTTGGGCAACAGGCAACTCCCGGCGCGCGTGACGAGATCCGTGGTGGCGACGATGAAATGTGCGCTGTCGATCACATTGGAAACGAGGAACACGCCGTTCGAGGCGCCGCCGGTGATGAAAGAGATATAGACCGGCGTGTTACTGACGACGCTGTTGCCGGAGATGCTGAGCGTCATCACACCATTCGTCTGGCCATAGGTACCGGTGGAAAGCTGCGGGGCATTGACCGTGAAGGTGGTGGGGCTGGTCACGGTGGTGCCATAGGCCTGCGAGGTCGGCGCGCTGTTGCCGGAAGTGTCGGTGAAGATCAGGAAGGCGGTATCGCCATTGCCGAGCAGATGCGGCGTGGGCGTGGTGACGGTGATCACTTGATTGGTCGTTTCGGCGTACGTGCCGCTGACCGTTGGCGGCGCGGGGAATGCGCGGGCCAGGGACGTGACGCGCACCAAGGGTTCACGTTGTTTGCCATAAGCAGGCTGGGTGAGCAGATCGGGGCTGCGCGCTTCGTAATCGAGCAGAATGGCCTGAACGACGGCCTGCATATTACCGCGAACACCGGTGCCGTCGTTGTTGAACACCTGTGAGACGCGATAGACGTAACCGCGGCTGGGATTGCTGGTGACGAGGCGCTGGATCAATTCGCGGCAGATGAACGGCGCGACGTTTTGATTGTTGAAGATGGAATTCAACGCGAGTTCCAAATCCTGCGAGCAATAGGTGTCGTTGGTAGTGGTGCTGGCCACGGTCTGATTGCCCCACGCGGCGGGGAGCACGACGTTATCAAGGATCTGTTTGGTACCGAGTTCATGGTGCGTGGGCACGAGCACCATGGGATTGGTGTAATTGGCGGCGGGACTGAACTTGTTCGGCAGACGTCCGCTGGCCTGGTTGGTCTGGTAAAAATTCCAGCCGGTGAACACGCTGGCAAAACCCATGACCACGGGCTGACCGTAGGTGGGCACCAGATTGTCCTGCGAGTTGAGGATCAACGTGCCGTCCGGCCATTCACGATTCAGGCCGATGGAAAACAACTGCTGGATCTCGCGCGCATAATTTTCATCCGGATGGATGCCGGTAATGATGCTGCCGGCGGTGTTGCCCTGCATGTTAAGATACATGCCCATGGCGGGATGCAACGTGACATTTTCCAGGAGTGTGCGGAAATTGCCGAAGGCGTTATCGAGGAGCATGTCGTAGTAAGAAGAGAGCGCGTCGGCGTGGTTTTGCAGCACGCCATTCTCCGAGATCACGAAAATTTCGCTCAGGGCGAAGGCCACGCGCTGGCGTAATTGATCGGGGGCGGTGATGGAAGATTGCCACCAGGAATTGAACATCAAGGGGCTTTGATAAAGATCCGTGGGATCGGAATAAGGATTGGCCAACACGTACGGCAGCAGATGCGACGTGGGCAGCGAAAACTGGTTGGTGATCCAGCCGAGATAACCGCCCTGCGCTTGAACATTGGCGATGTCATTGGAGGTGGCGCCAAAGCTGGCTTGACCCAGGAAGCGGGACGCGGCGGCGGGATTGGCGGAGTCATCCGTCCAAGCCGGTGGCGCGGGCGGCGGTACAAACGTTTGCGATCCGGCAGCGAGCGTGAAATGGCCGCCGATCTCGCCATTCGGGAAGGCGGTGCTTTGGATCACGATCGACGCTTTGCCTTCGTTGATAAGTTCCAGAATATCGGCGACGGCCAGCGGACCGGTGGCTTTGAAAGTCCACAGATAACTGCCATTGGCCTGTGGCTTGGAGGCCGAGATGTCATAGATCAATTCCGGCGGATCAGCCAGATACGCATCGGAGTCGATGGCCTGGCCGGTGGGAAGACCTACCAGATTGTTGAACTGATAACTGAGAGTCGCCTGCGTGCCGGCGGCATTCACGCGCAAGGTCGCCGAGCCCACGCCATCGCTCGTCGCACCTGGCAACGCCAGCAGGTTGGCGGTGTACAGCGTGCCGGGGACATTCACCGCCAGCGGCGGATAATAGCGTGACAAGAGATAACCCGGCACGACACCAGCGGGAGTGGTGTTCGTGCCCGTGGGATCTTGCAGCCAGCCGACGGACCAGTTATCACCCGCAGCCACGCCGGCCTTGTGCAATATCTCAATATAATATTTCTGGCCGGCCACGAGCGAGAGCCAGCCGGATTGTTGATTGGACTGGAGGCTCCATTGGCGCGGGGTGGTGCCATTTTGCGAGGGTTGGGTGGGATTATTCGTAGGCGTCACCCAGGCACGCAGGACTTTGTTCACCGGTTCGCCGTCATCGGAAACCCATAATTGGGCGGAATCACTGCCGGCGATCCAGAAATAATAATTACCGGTCGTGGGCGCGGTGAAATAACCGCGGATCCGTTCACCGTAGTTATCGCCGTAATCGGTCGTGCCCTCGAGTGTGCCGAGGACATTGGTGAGATTCGCCGAGGTGCCGGTGGGAATGTCGGCGACGTTCGTGCCGGGAACATTCGTCCAGATCTCCTGCACCACGGAACTGCCGGTGTTCAGCACCGAGATGGCCACAATGGATGCGCCGACACCGACCAGATTGCTCGCGGTGAGGGTGACTTGATAATTACCTGCGAAGGTCGGCACACCGGCGATGGCTCCGTTCGTCACATTAAAATTTAATCCCGGCGGCAGACCGCTCGCGGTATAACCCAGCGGTGTATTGGCGCCGGTAACATTGAAGCTGAACGGCTGGCCGAGGAAAGCGACCGCGCTCAAGGCGCTGGTCACCACGGCTGGCGCATTGGAGACGCCATTCACAAAACTGTTCGTGGGATACAAACTGGTGCTGGCGATGATCTGTCGGGATACATCCGCGCTGTACCACCACAGATGAGCCTGGGCGGGCGCGCTGTGTTTGAGATATTCCAGCTTGATGTCATAGCGTGTGCCTGCCTGCAGGAGGATGCCGTTGGTCCAGTCGGTCAGGCCCTGGGTCTTCCACTCGTCGATGAGCAACTGGTCATTGACCCACAAGCGGCAGCCGTCCTGGCTTTGCACATCAAAATAATAGATCTCGGAAAATTGCGGCTGTACCTGGCCGGTCCAGCGCACGGAATAAATGCCACTGCTCAAATTCGGCACGGTGCCGTTGGTCCAGTTGAAATCAACCACGGGATCGATCCGCGTCAGAAACAGATTGGTCGCGTTGAAATTGGTGGTGCTCGTGTAAGTGATGCTGGAGTTGGTGTAATATTGGCCGAGCAAACCGCTTCCGCTGGCGGCAGCCGAAGGATAAATGACCACGGCAGCGTTGCTCTGGCTGCCCACCGTATAATTGGCACCCGGTTGCAACAGCACCTGGGCGAGCACCGGCGTTTGGAGATTCGTGTTGGCCAGCGGCGTTATATTGATCGTTTGGGAACTGACGCCCGCAGCGAGCACCACAGGCGTTGTCATGGCCGCATAGTCTACTCCGGCGGTGGCGAAGCCGGTGCCGGGACCACCCAATCCGAGATTCACACTGATGCTGTTGAGCGGAAAGCCGCCGCGCGTGATGGTGATCATGCCGGGATCGCTCACATTGGCGCCCAAGGCCGGCTCAGTCGCGATCGGATCCGTCGCGGAGATCGTGATGACATTTTGTTGCGCCAGCAGGTTGGTCACGTATGCGAAATCGTTCATCGCATTGCCGTTGCCATCCTGGGTGCCGTTGCTGAGGGGATTGAAAGGATCCAGCCCCATTTGATATTCCTCCCAATCATTCACGCCATCGCCATCCGAATCCACATCCGTCACGGCCACGCGATAAAATTTCATGCCCACGGTGACAGGGGCATTCAAAGTGAGATTGGTGATGCCGGCTCCCGCCTCCAGATTAGTTTCCACCATCCAAGGTGCGCTGCCAGACACGTTGGTACAGCTCTGCAATTGATACATCTTTCCGGGTGCGGAAGGCACGGTCACGGCCAGTGTGTTGGAGATGCAGGCGGTGTAAGTGATGTGGGGAAACGAATTCGAATTCAGCGGATCGGTTCCGGCCAGCGCTTCTTGAAGATTGGAAAAATTGTCGCCATCCGGGTCGGCACCGGGACTGATACCCACGGCATTATATTTCCATTCCCAGACATCGCTCATGCCGTTGTGGTTGAGATCGATCATCTGGGCCCGGAGCAAGAAGGGACACAATGCAAAACCGATCAGGATAAAAAAAGAGAACTTCCGGAAAACACCTTTTTCCGGCCGGGTAAAAATGGGGCAAAAGCTCATATCACAGACATACCGGCACGTGATGTCTGAAGCTTCCTTCACTTATTTTGAATGTCAAATGGACTTTGCGTGACAACCCCAAAACAACCCTAAAGGGCAGGTTGCGATGTTTTTAACTCTCATCATCCACGCCTGCCCGGGCCGGAATTAAATTCTGCGGTTTCAATGTGTTCTGGTCGGAATCCCATACCGACAATGCGCGCACCGATCCGCCGAAGCAGTGGCGCTAATACCAGTAAAACTTTCCGCACCGGCCAGGAAATTGATATGGCCTTGCCGGAATTATTCCCGAACATGCGTTTATGAATGCCCACCTGGATGCGCTGGATCATGCGCACCGGAAATTCCCGGCGGCGCTGCACCAGCGAGAGATCGTCCGTGGTGCAGACGCCATCGCGAATTTTTCGCGTCAGCAGATTTGCGGTGGCCACGGCATCTTGCACGGCCAGATTGATGCCCACGCCGCCAGCCGGCGACATCGCGTGCGCCGCATCGCCGATGCAGAGCAAACCCGGGCGATGCCACTCGTGTAAACGATTGATCTGCACGGTCAATAATTTGACCTTGTTCCAATCATCCAGCTCGCCGACCACGCTGGCAAACTCCGGCGTGATGGCCACGATGTTTTTACGGAAATTTTCCAGACCCGCCTGTTGGATCTTCACAAACCCGCCCTTGGGGATGACCAAGGCGACCTGAAGATAATCGTCGCGATCAATCGTGACCATGAGCTGGCCGTTGCGGATGCGGCCCAGGAAAAAATCCGGCGGGGGCACCGGTTTGGGCAGCCGCATCCACAAGACATCGATGGGCACGCCGAATTCCTGCACCTCCAGGCCCGCGCTCCGGCGGACGACGGAATGCCGCCCATCCGTGCCGAAGACGATATCCGCGCGAACTTCCAGCGGCCCTTCATCTGTGGCAGCCCGCACGCCGACCACGCGACCGTCTTCCTGGATCAAATCAGTCACCTCCGTTTTCAATCGCAGGTTGAAGGAGGGATATTTTTTGGCGTGCGAGGCGAGAAAGTTTAAAAAATCCCACTGCGGCATGAGGGCGATGAATTTGCACCGCACTGGCAGATGGGCAAAATCCGGGCCCGCCACCGACTGGCCATCCACGGAAAGTTTTAAGCCGGGCATTTCCTGGTGCGGCAGGCGAAGGAATTCCTCCAGCAAACCCAGTTCGTGCAGCAGCTCCATGGTGGAGGGATGGATGGTATCTCCGCGAAAATCGCGAAAGAAGTCCGCGTGTTTTTCCAACACCATCACTTCCACGCCGGAACGTGCCAGGAGGAAACCCAGCATCATACCGGCCGGGCCGCCACCGACGATGCAGCAATGTGTCTTGATCGCATTCATAGCCATTCGATTTTGATTTTCTCCCGCATCCAGTAAAGCCCGTGTCAAAGTCCGTTTTTAGAGGCATAAACAGATTCCAAAAAAAGATTCCAAAAATCGCCTCGCTTTATCATATCCCGCTTTTCGCAATCTATGCTAGAAAAGCCTTACCTCAAACAACCATTTCGATATGAACAGGAATAAAGACTCATATGACATGCCGCACTGTTTTTGGACGCATTTCTGGTGCGGGTTGTTCGTGGGCGGAGGTGCCGGGGCATGGATCAGTTGGGGATTATTCGCCAGCCGCCTGGCTTTTGCCGCTTCCACCGCGGGTATCGCTGTGGCTTTTGCCTTACTCTGCGGCTGGTGGGGTGATCCAGCGTGGAATCTGCTGCTGGAAATCCTTTATTGGATTTCGTGGTGGTAAATCAGCCTTCCTGCTCAATGGCTTTTACGGCAGAAATCGAATGGTTGGCCCACTCTCAACCGGCCCCAACCCAATGTGTGAATAGATTTTGATTTTCTTTCGCTGGCGATTTTCTATCATCCGGGGCGGTTGGAGCACCGGGCATTCCGTCCCGGCCACTCGAACCCATTAATTTATGCCACTAACACATACCAAAGACCTGTTCGCCAAGGCTCTCAAGGGCAAATACGCCCTCGGCGCCTTTAACGTGAACAACATGGAACTCATCCAGGCCATCATTGAAGCCTGCGAAGAGGAAAAGGCCCCGCTCATCCTCCAGATCTCCAAGGGTGCGCGCCAATACGCCAACCCGGTTTACCTCAAAAAACTCATTGAGGCCGCCGTCAGCCTGTCCAACATCCCGATCGCGGTCCACCTCGACCACGGCGATACCTTTGAACTCTGCAAACAATGCATCGACGAAGGTTTCACCAGCGTCATGATCGACGCCAGCCACGAAAATTTCGACAAGAACGTCGAAATCACCAAGAAAGTCGTCGAATACGCCCACAAATATAACTGCTCGGTGGAATCCGAACTCGGCCACCTCGTCGGCGCCCAGTTTGACGAAGGTGAAGAAGGCGGCGCCCACTCCATGAGCGGCCATTACACCGTGCCCGAAGAAGCCGTCCAGTTCGTGAAAGCCTCCGGCTGCGATTCACTGGCCATCGCCATCGGCAATAGCCACGGCGCCTACAAGTTCAAGGGCGAACAGCACCTCGATCTCGAACGCCTCAAGCTCATCAAGAAAGCGCTGCTCGAAGCCAATCTCGGCGACTATCCCCTCGTGTTGCACGGCGCGTCCAGCGTGCCAAAATATCTCGCCGACGAGATCAACAAGTACGGTGGCCATATGCCCGATTCCCAAGGCGTGCCGGAAGCCGACATCGAAGTGGCCCGCCGCGTGGGTTGCACCAAGGTCAACATCGACACCGACCTGCGCATGGCCATGACCGCCGGCATCCGCAAAGTATTCTCCGAAAAACCCGGCGAATTCGATCCGCGCAAATATCTCGGACCTGCCCGCCAGGCCGTCAAAGACCTCGTGCGTCACAAGGTCAAAGACGTGCTCTGCAGCGCCGGCCACGCGTTTGACTGAGCCATTTGAATATCAAAAAGCCCCGGACGAGAAATCGTCCGGGGCTTTTTTGTGGTCTGAATTCTATCAGCCGTTCAATCCGATGCCGTCAGCCGGAAAAAGACGGCGGGCGAATTATCCAGCGGCACCACGATCTGTTGCAAACCGTTGGTGCCCGGAATGGCGCTGCCATAGAGCGACCAGTTCACCAGATCGGTGGAGACCCACGCTTGATACGTCACACCGGTGAGGCCCGTCCAGCCCAGAGTCAGATTCCCACCGCCTACGCTCGTGGTCAGGCTGGGCGCAATCGTGGAGATCATCACAAAATTCTGGCCGCTGACCGCACCGGGCAGATTGGTATAGGACAATGTTCCCGGAATAAACGCCGACGTGCCAAACGACGGTGTGATTGTGCCGCTCCATCCGGTCGGCACCCCGATGGCATAGTTACCATTCACATCCGTCGTTGCGCCAATCAGTCCACTCGGTTGCAGCAATACACCTGCGACCGGCACGCCGTTGGTGGTCGTGACCGTGCCGGAAATCATCGGCAGCGTGATGCTGAAACTGCCCGTGTAATTTTGCGCCAGCGGCTGGCCAAAGATATTCGTGATGGTGGTCGCCGCCTGCACGGTATAACTGCCCAACAAATTCTGCGCGGGAAAAGTGAGATGCACCGTGCTGGGCCCGTTGAGCGACACACCCAGGTTATTGGCCGGCAGGACACCCGCTGGCGTCGTAAGCGTGAAGGTCGCCCCCGAGACCGAGCCAGAGGCGACGGCTTCGTTGAAGGTCAAATCAACTGAACTGACCACGTTGCTCACCAGGCCCGATGGCGATTGCGAACTGATCTGGAAACCCAGCGGCGCGCTCGAATAATAAATTGTTCCCGGCTGGCCCGGCGTGAAACCGCCGCCGCCATTCGCATTCGTGGTGCCCGTGAAAAGCATGGACGGCGCATAGATGGCGATCCGTCCGCCGCCGCCGCCACCGCCACCTGCCTGGGCGCCGCTGCCGCCGTTCACCGAAATATTTCCACCGCCCGTCAACGTGTTTGCCGTGATGAGCAGACTGCCACCCGAGCCGCCACCGGAATCATCTTGCCAGCCGAAATCGCCGTTCGCACTAAGGTTGCCGCTCACATTCAATATGCCGCCGACACTCAAGCGGATATCGCCACCGCCCTCAGAACCGCCCACCGGCTGAGCCTGACCTTGCCCGCCGCCACTGCCGAAATCCACCGGCTGCATGAACGAACCGTTGGTGATGCCGCCCGCCGCGCCACTGGAGGACGCGCCGCCCGAACCACCGTAACCACCGCCGCTGCCCTTGCTCGCGCTGTTGGTGCCAGCGCCCGGCCCGGTGCCTTGCGCCCAACCAAGATTATCGACCGTGAGATTGCCGGCCACCGTCGCGTTGTTCAAGACTGCCAGCACCAGGTTGGTTTGCGCGACCGGCGCGGTCAATGTGCTGCTGCTGTCGATGTTCAAATCCGCCAGCAACGGCAACGGCGAGGTCGGAACCACTTTGGCGCCGCCGGAAATATTCAGATCAAACAACGAAGTGGGCACTCCGTAGGCGACATCCAGCGGTGTGTTGGTACCGATGATGCCGCCGTTGTTCACGATCAAAGTATTGGTGGTCTTGACGCGCGTGTAAATCGTTCCCGCTCCGCCCGGTGAATTGCCACCGCCGCCATAGGCTGAAAGCGTGCCGGTAAAATTATTGCTGTTACAGACCAGGGCAATGCGACCGCCGCCACCGCCACCCGCTGCGCCGTTCCCCGCCCCGCCGTTCGCGGCGATGATGCCGTTGCCCGCCAGAATATTGACGAAATTCAAATAGAGACTGCCACCTGAACCCCCGCCGGAATTGTACCCGCCGTCGCTGCCATTCGCGGAGAGACGTCCGTTCACCAGCAACGTGCCGGTGACGTTCAGATTCACATAGCCGCCACCCGCACCACCGGTTCCAAACGGTGCCCCCCCGCTCCCGGCGATCGCCGGGATTTGGATCGAATCATAAACCTTGCCGCCACCGGGTGAATCGTTACCGCCATAGCCGCCATGCCCAGCGCCGCCGGACTGGCTGTTAAAAGTCGAGCCAGCGCCGGTGCCGGCTTGCGCGGTACTGCCCATGCCGTCCAATGAGAAAATTCCCCCCGCATCAATCGTGATACCGGTCGCAACGACAATTTTGGCCGTAGTACCGGGCGGCACCATCAACACACCGTTCGAGTGAATGATAATATTCGGCGCACTCCAGGTAGTCACCGCCGGCCAGAAAGCCACGCCCCCGCGTTGCACGATCACGTTCATGGAACTCGTGTCAAAGGTCGTGTTGGTCCCGGCATTGTTCGCATTATCGACCACAAGCTGGGCCGTGCCTTGAAGATTGGTCTTCGTATAAACTGTCCCTGCCCCGCCAATATTTGCGCCACCGCCGCCATACGCCGTGATGGATCCGGTAAAATTTTGTGTCGTGCTGCTGACCGCGATCCGGCCGCCGCCGCCGCCACCGCCATAGATATTCGCACCGGTACCGCCGTTGGCCGTGACACTGCCGGCACCGTTGAAGGTTGCCAGGTTCAGCACGATGCCGCCACCGGAACCACCGCCACCGCCGAGGCCAGATCCATTGGCGCCATTCGCCGTGATGCTGCCATCCAATTGCAAAGTCCCGGTCACCCGCAGGTTGATGTACCCGCCCCCTGCCCCACCGGTGGAATAAGGCTGGATCCCACCACCGGCGCTGCCCGTTGATACTGGAGCGGCAGTCGCATCATAGGGAAGTCCGCCGCCGACCGCATTGGTATAAGCCCCTGCACCATACCCGCCGTGCCCGCCGCCACTGCACCCATAGGGCGACACTTGGGTCGACCTGCCGATTCCACTCTGAGAATTTCCCAGCGCATCCGCCACCATTCCGCCTCCCGCCTGGATCAACGCATTGCCCGTGACCGTCAAAGTCAACTGTCCGGCGCCTCCGCCCACCGCCGAGGTCCCGGTCGTCAGCCACGCATTGGAGGTGATGAGCAGGTTGCCGAACGCTTCGCCGGATGAAGCCTCCATTCCCACGGCGCCGTTGCGCAGCGTCAAACTGTTCACGGATGGAACCGGCGTATTCGTCCCGCGACGACCCGCATTGTCCACGATGACCACATAATTACCCGTCGTATTGGTGCGGAAATACATCGTGCCTGCGCCGCCAATATTCACCCCGCCGCCACCCACACACGCGATGTTGCCGGAGAAAATATTCGTGTTGAACGAAAGGTAGATCATGCCACCGCCACCGCCGCCGCCAATGTTTGCCGCCCCATTCCCGCCGTTGGCCGCAATCGTTCCCGCGCCGATCAATCCCGTGCACGATACATTGATCGCGCCGCCCGATCCGCCACCACCACCGATACCGGTGCCCGGCCCGCCATTAGCCGAAAGTGTTCCATCGACCTGCAACACACCCGTGAGTGTCATCCGGATGATGCCGCCGCCCGCACCGCCAAAGGAAAATGGTGCCTCCGTGCCACCGCCACTGCCGAGGGTTGAGGGAGAACTCGGGCTGTCGTACGCAGCGCCGCCCACCACCGAGTTCGTATAACCATTCGCACCATAACCGCCATGACCGCCGCCGCTGCCGGAATAAAATGGCGCCTGCGGTAAAATATGCCCGCCACCACTGCCAAGACCAGGGCCGGAGCCAAAACCATCCGCCACTAAAAATCCACCGGCTTGCACTGTGACGTTCCCCGCCGAGATCGAGGGCGAGGTGTTGGTGGCAAAGACCCACGCATTTGATGCGATCACCAGATTGCCAAAACTCGTGCTCGTCGCTATATACATGCTGCTGCCATTGCGCATCGTCAGATCAGCCGTAGACGATGATTGGAAAGGAGTATCCGCCCCGACATTGCCCCCGTTATCCACGATCAACTGGCCGTGGGAGACAGTGTTCGTCTTCAGATAAATTGTTCCCGCACCGCCCCAGTTCGTTCCCGCGCCGCCATAAGCGGTCAGATTGCCCGTGTAATTTTTGGTGTTGAACAAAACGGCAATCCGCCCGCCACCACCGCCGCCACCATAGATATTGGCACCTGCGCCGCCGTTCGCTGAGATCGCGCCGCCGCCGGAAAAAGTTCCCACCGTCAGGAATACCCCACCACCCGCGCCACCGCCGCCGCCCAAGCCGCCACCGGGTCCGCCGTTCGCCGAGATCACCCCATCCACCCGCAAAGTACCCAAAACAGTCATCTGCACAAAACCACCACCAAGGCCGCCCGGAGAGAAAGGCGTCTCGCTGCCGCCGCCCGCGCCGGCATAGGTGGATGAAGGCGCATACGCAGTGTCGCCTGGGTACAAACCACCTAACGCGCTATTGGTGATCGCATTCCCACCACGCCCACCATAGCCCCCGCCGCCGCAACCGTACGGAAATTGAGCGCCGGCTTGGCCAACTCCAGATCCGATGCCACCAGGATTTCCCCCGGAATCTGCCAGGAACCCGCCACCGGCCTGAAACGTGGCATTACCTGCAATCGAGTAAGTTCCCAAAATGCTGTGCGTCAATGCCGTCAGCCAGGCATTCGAGGTCACCAGCAGATTGTTGAAACTCACCGTCGTGGTCGCCAACCCGCGGGCTCCGTTTTGCACCGTCAAATTCGCCCCACCAGCCGATTGTAATAAGGTGCCGGCACCAATATGCCCATTGTTATCGAGGGTAAGTTGCGCCGCCGCCGTTGGGTTCGGCAGATAAATCGTTCCCGCGCCGGCCCAGTTCGTACCGCCGCTGCCACCGTACGCGGTGATGATGCCCGTATAATTGTTGGTGAGAGAAGCCAGCACAATGCGACCGCCCCCGCCGCCGCCGCCATTGATTCCGCCAAAAGTCGCGGCGCTGCCGCCATTCGCTGTGATCGCACCCGCGCCGGCCAGTGTTTGACACGTGATATTGATATTGCCGCCGGATCCAGCTCCACCGCCGGGCGTCAATCCATTGCCGCCATTCGCCGAAATGGTTCCATCCAGTTGCAGGTTCCCGTACACCGTGAGTTGCATTGCACCACCGCCCGCACCACCTATTGCCGAAGAAAAAGTCCCGCCACCACTGCCGAACAAGATCGGCGAACTTTGGGAATCATACGGCGCGCCGCCCGCGGCATTCGTCACCGAACCCGCAGTGCCATATCCACCATACCCGCCGCCGCCACAAATAAAAGTCGAGCCGGAAATGTAGTTCTGCCCCGCACCGGTGCCATTTCCAGCCACATAACCAAACGCGTCCGCCAGTACTACACCTCCCGGTTGAACGGTTAGATTGACCACCGCCAGGCTCAGCCGGCTTTGAGGCAGCGCCTGCAAGATACCATTGGTGGTCACCGTCAGATTGCTCACGACAAACGAACTCCCCTCCACCACCCGGCCATTCCCGGTGATCACCAAGTCCACCATCGTCGGCAGATTGAGCCCGGTCGTGGTCTGTCCTGCTCTCCCGCCATTGTCCACTCGCAACAAGCCATTGAGGCCGGTGATCTGCGTCAGCACAGTTCCCGCGCCGCCAACCTTATAACCGCCGCCGCCGTAGGCAATCAGGTTACCGGAAAAAGTATTCGCCGCGCATTGGATGCTGATCATCCCGCCGCCGCCGCCGCCGCCATGGCCCGCCTCACCGGCGCCGCCATTCGCCGTGATATTTCCCAGACCGGTCAAATTCGCCGCCGAGATAAAGATGCTTCCGCCCGCACCGCCGCCCGCGCGGCTGTTCGTAGCATCCGTGCCGTTCGCAGAAACTGCGCCTTCGATATCTACCGTGCCACCTGAGAAAATTTGGATGATGCCGCCACCGCTTCCGCCCACGCCCGCATAGCTCGCCCCGCCACCGCTGCCCGGCAAAACGGGTTGATACAATGAGTCGTAAACCGATCCGCCCAACGAATTGCTGGAACTGATGCCGCCGCTACCACCGTGACCCGCCCCCGAACCACCCGGAATACTGCCGCCTGAAGGCGAGCCGTGGCCCGGACCACTACCCGGCCCATAACCAACACCGCTCGCCGATATCAAGCCGTTGCTGGCCACCGAGACATTTCCCGCCACCACCAGGTAGAGCCCGGCGGACGCCACATAATTCCACGTATAGCTCACCAGCACCGTGGAACCATCGGGAATCGTTGAACCGCTGGTCCGCGCGATCTGCAGTCCGCCGCTCGCAGTGGTGGTCTGCACATAATCCACCCCATTGACATAATTGGAAGTTTGCGTCACATCCGTCACCACCACCTGCCCGGACACATTCGTATACATCAATGTCGCCGGATTCAGCCCGCTCAAAACCTGCGCCTCATTGGTGATATTATAAAAATTCGAGATCAGCCCGCTCGTCAAAGGCGAATGCGTCAGCACACCATTCGCCCCCACCAGCACGCTGGCAAAAGTATGCGGCCCGTCTACCGTCACCGTGCAGTTGCTGATCACCACGTCGGCGCCCTCATAGTTCGTCATGAGCGGGCCGATGGCGAGGTTGCTGGTGAAAACCACCGCGGGCACTTTGATCGCGGCGAATATTGCGGCAAATGAAATGAGAGCCAGCCCAAGCCCGAGCAAACGCTGATTTTTTTTCATGGGAAAAACCTGGATGATGTCCTTCTGGAATTGAACTCTACAATGCTGCTTTTGGATGATTTTCGTCAACCTAAAAAGGGTCCATGACAAGGTTGTAACCTATCGTCTGAAGGCGACCGATTCGCGCCCGTTTTGATCTCCGTTATCTGCCACGTAGCAATGAACTTACCTCGTGAATCTTCGTCTTTGTAACTTCTTGAATACGGAAAAATATCTTCAAAATGGCCTAATACTGTTCACGGTTGGTCACATCTTTCGGCCCCACTTTGCTTGTTATCGCCTTCTTATCGCCGTACATGTGCCAACTGCGCCACTCCAGAGTGCCATTGGCACACTGATTTGTGCCAAATGTCTCCAACATCTCTCCCGGCCCCCGCATCTCAAAAATCATAACTGCCTGATATCCAAGTTGATTTCAAACTTGGCATTCCTTGGCATCTCCGAAGCTATTCATGGAGGTGCAGGACGAACTGAGAACAAACAACCAAAGTAACGAATTAAACAACGAACCAATAACCCGTAAACGAAACCACAACCAAGGAACCATATGAGACTCGTACATTATCAAACTCCGAACCTGGCTTCCACTTTCAACCGCCTCTCCAGTTTGGGCGGCGAACTGAGCCAGTTGCTGGAATCGCAATTTACCGGCTGGCTGCCCCCGCTGGATGTGCAGGAATCCAAGGATAACTACACCATCCGCGTCGAAGTCCCCGGCCTGAAACGCGAAGACATTGAAGTCTCGCTGGAGAACGATGAACTCACCATCACCGGCGAACGCAAAACGGAACCCGCAGTCGAAGGCACCGAAGTACACCGTCAAGAACGCTCCTACGGAAAATTCTCCCGTGTGCTCACCCTGCCCACCGCCGTGGCTGCGGATCAGGTCAAAGCCCAGTACAAGGACGGCATCCTGACCGTCACCCTGGCCAAGACCGAAGCCGCCAAACCAAAACAAATTGTCGTCAGCGAATAACGGTTCGCTGAATCAACAAACCGGCGGATGCCTCTTCAACCAGGCATCCGCCTTTTTGTTATAAAAAATCCGCCTCGTCCTCGTCCTCGTCCTCGAAAAAACCTAACGCAAACCCACGGTTCACGATTCACGATTCACGATTCACGATTCACGATTCACGATTCACGTTTTCACGCATCACGCATCACGCATCACGTTCCCCATTTACCTCCCCGCCTCCATCCTCCACCATCCCCCCGTGCCTGTCATCGATCATCTTTTCGCCAACGCCCGCATCCGCCGGCTCATCTGGCAACTTTGGTACCCTTATCTCACCCGTCGTCTCCGACGCGAAGACACGCTCTTTCTCAACTATGCCTACGAAGAAAATCCGCCGCTTAATATTCCGCTTGGCTCCTCGGACGAATCCAACCGCGCCTGCATCCAGCTCTATCATCAAGTCGCCACCCAGGTACCGCTCGCGGGAAAAGATATTTTAGAAGTCAGTTGCGGCCACGGCGGCGGTGCTTCTTATCTCACCCGCACCCTCCAGCCAAAAAGTTACACCGCCCTCGACCTGAACCCCGATGGCATCCGCTTCTGCCAGGAACGCCATCAAGTCGCCGGCTTAAAATTTATCCAGGGCGATGCCGAAGCGCTCCCGTTCGAGTCCAATACCTTCGATGCCGTCATCAATGTCGAAGCCTCCCATTGTTACCCGCACTTCCCCGTTTTCCTGGCCGAAGTCGCCCGCGTACTGCGCCCCGGCGGCCATTTTCTTTACACTGATTTCCGTTTCCGCGAACGCCACACCGAATGGGATCAAGCTCTCGCGGCCGCCCCGTTGAAACTTCAAAACCAGCGGGTCATCAACGATCAAGTCCGGCGCGGCATGGATCGCAACACCCAACGCTCCGAGCAACTCATCTCCCGCCACCTGCCAAAATTTCTCCACAACCTCGGCCGCGATTTCGCCGGCACCAAAGGCTCCCGCCTCTACAACGCCCTCGCCAGCGGCGAAGTCTCCTACCGCACCTACTGCTTCACCAAGCCAGCCTAACCATCGCCTTGCTCTCCTCGTTTATAGGCGCACGCCATCCTTTCCTCCTCGCCCTCGTTCCCGCAATCGAACTGCCAACGCAAAACTTCGCCTCCTTTCCATACCTTCGCAAACAATCACGCAGCACGCAGCACAATTTCACGCTTCACGAATAAACCAAAACCGTAGCCAAGAATCCCCCAGTTGGCCGACTGCCAAGTCCCGTTTCCCAATTGTCACATGGAAAAACTTGAGTGCCTTTCCCGGCCTGTTAAATAACTCAAAGGAAAAAACCTGTGAATTCCTGCCGTAATACCAACCCGGCAACCTGTGTGAACATCAGCAAGTCGAACAACCAAATGGCCATTTTCAAGTCCCAGCCGGAAATTTTGACCGTCCGCTTTTTGCCTGCCTCGCGCGTTCGCGCTTCGATGGCTGCTTCGGTCACTGCTTTAGTCGCCGCTTCGGTCACCGTCATTCTATGAAACGTCCTTCCGACCGCCACCTCGCGGCCCTGATCTTGTCGGCATTTTGTGGATTCATCCTCCAAGGCCAGCCCGTTTCCGCCCAATCCTGGGTCGCCACCAATATTTATAACAATTGGAGTTCCATCGCCGTATCCTCGGACGGCAGCCACATCGCCGCCGGTTCCTTTCTCGGTGGTATCTACACCTCCACCACCGCCGGTACCAACTGGCAACTGGCCGCCACTCCCGATCAAGCCGATCGCCCCGTGCTCGCCACTTCCACGAACAGCGCCAATCTCGTCGCCGCTTTTTATGGCGGCGGCATTTTCACCTCACCGGACTGGGGCACCACTTGGACTCAATCGGCCGCCTCGACCGATAATTGGAACTGCATCGCCTCCTCTTGGAGTGGCAACCTGCTCGTCGCCGGTGCCAGCCCCGGTGCGCTCTCAGTTTCTCACGATTCCGGTGCCACCTTCACGGCGACTCTCTCCGCAAATAATGATTATCAAGGCATCGCCGGCTCCTTGGATGGCAGCACGCTCGTAGCCGTCGTCGGCAATGGGAATATCTTCCGCTCCCTCGATCTCGGCAACACATGGGCGCCCGCCGCAGCGCCTGCTGCCAATTGGTCGGGCATTGCTGCCTCAACCAATGGCGCGAATCTCGCCGCCAGCGTTGCCAGCGGCGGCATCTACACTTCCACCAATTTTGGCACCACCTGGTCGCTCACTACCGCACCCATAACCAATTGGTCCGCCATCGCATCCTCTGCAGACGGCAGCCAGTTGATCGCCGCCTGCCAGGGCGGTTTCGTTTACACCTCCACCAATGCTGGCGCCAGTTGGAATCCCGTCGGCACCATCACGGGCACCACCAATCTCACTCTCGCCGACACTTACACCCTCAGCGTGATCACCACTAACAAAGGCAATCTCGTCACCGTGACCAATTCCTTTGGCACCAATTTCACGCGCACCCTCGGCGTTGGTGTCAGCCTTGCCAATGTCACCAATCCTATCGCCATCAATTTGACGGGCGCCACTCTCACCGGCACGAAAGTCACGCCGTTCATCGCGTCGCTGGGCATCAGCGTGCAGGGCAGTAATATCTTTAAGCTGAGCCCGGTTTACACCAATCAACTCGGCACGAACGCCCTCGGCATCAGCGCGACCGTTCCCGCCGCGAAACGCACCAATTCACTCATCACCAAAATTTCCATTCCCGCCGCCACCAGCGGCGTTGGCACCAATCTAGTCAACGTCCTCACCACGAATCTCGCCGGTCTTAGCGTGGTCATCAGCAATGTGCTGAACCTCCAGTCCGTCACTGTCAGCCAGCCGCAAAATTGGTCCGCCGTCGCCATGTCGCCGGACGGCAGCCATCTCGTCGCTGCCATCAATGGCGGTTCCATTTACAATTCTTCCGATGCCGGCGTTACTTGGGCGCCCGCCACCGCGCCGAGCACCAATTGGTCCGC
>Ga0206948_1050_pt1 | contig 31979 bp, 34 predicted proteins | sample Alteio_BWOrgHeat_FD_153236 | JGI IMG/M metagenome (GOLD analysis project Ga0206948, IMG submission 153236) | Enriched cells from forest soil in Barre Woods Harvard Forest LTER site, Petersham, Massachusetts, United States -... | ecosystem: Environmental > Terrestrial > Soil > Temperate forest > O... | reverse complement strand
CCTACGGTTATGACCTTGAAGTGGATAAAAGGACGCAGGACGGTAAAGACCTGAGAATCTCGTTCGACCACACCATCGTAAGCGACGGAAGCACCGGAGAGAGTTGGCTGGTGGACTCACCCAAGTACGTCTTTAGGGGGCAGTATTCCCAGCCTGTGTTTGACAATGAGGCCCGGATAGGCGCCGAAGATATCTATATAAGCAAGCGTCTGACGCTGCAAAGCGGCATGCCAGACGCCGCCGCCTATGATCTGGTCAACATCAATCTTAGCTCGACAAAGATATTTCCCGGGGCTGAGGCTTCGTTCGGCGTTTACAACCTGCTCAACTACAAACCGCAGATGGTGGGCGGAACCGGGTCTACAAACGACATCCCCGAGAACGTCATCCCGATGAACGGTCGCACCGTGCAGGCGAAGCTGCAATACACTTACTGATATTTATACAGCATAAGAATTCCGGCACGCGCCAGCGGTTCGGTTATGCCTGTAAATTGTCCGGACTTTTACTGCGGATTGAGCTTAAAAGTGGGGCACGACTGGAAGAGCTGCAGAAGCTCTTCGGGGTCAAGCGGCTTTTTGAGGAAGCCTGCACTCCCCATGTCGTCAGCCTTTGTGATGTTCTGGCTGGAACTGTCCGAGCTGATCATGATGACGAAAGCATCGAAATCGACGTTCAGAAAATCTTCAAGGATCAAAAACCCGTATGAGAGCGGCAGGTGGATGTCGAGGAACACGATATCCGGATTGATCTCGAGGTACATCTGGGTCGCATTCTTCCCGTCTTCGCTCTGGAACACGGTTGAGGTCTTCTCGCACGCCTTTTTAAGGACGGCGCGGTAAAAATCATCGTCATCAATCACCAGCACGCGGTTATCCTTGCGGGCAAGGCGTTTTTTGAAAAGCGAGTCCTCTGCCTTTCCTTCATCGAAAAACTGGGTGGTGATCTGCTGCAGGGCCGTGCCGGTCATCTGGCGCATGATGTACCTGTAGCGTTTGCCGGGCATTTTTTGCTCCACAATGGGCTTGATCGAATCGAGAAGATCGCCGCGCTCATCGTGCATTATCATAACAATCTTATCGCCCGATATAAAAAGCACGCCTTTTGTATCGGCATAAAGGCCCATGATCACTTTTGCAGTGGCAGACAGGTCATCCGTGCCGCCCTTGGGCGCCCTGATAAAGACGATTCTCCATTCATACATATACTGCTGTATCGAAGGGATAAGCGCCTGAAACTCGGATTTTTTGTCTTTATTAATTAATAGCATGAGGTATCCATGTGATAAAATTTCCTGACTTAGGGTATCAAACTTTAAAACATCACAATACAATTATTTGACCTTTTATTTCATAATATTTACCCATTCCTGTCAGATTACAGTTGTCTCGGCCAAAGGATGTTGATACGACAATGGCCTTATGTCCCGCCATCTTGCCAAGCACATTGAAATCCTCTCCTATCTCCGCACCAGCCCGGACGGCTGCGCCTGGACGCGGGAGCAGACACACAAGTCGCTGACGCCCTACCTTATCGAGGAAGCCTATGAGACCGCCGACAGCATCGATCAGGGCCATGTTGATAACGAGCTGCGGGACGAGCTGGGCGACCTTTTGCTGCAGGTGGCCCTCCACTCCCAGCTCGCATCAGAACGCAAGGCTTTCGCCTTTGACGATGTCGCCAAGGCGATTGTCGACAAGCTGCAGCGCCGTTACCCCACCATCCTTGGCAATGAGCCGAATACCCTTAAAACGCCGGAAGAAATCGGTCGCCGCTGGGATGAAATCAAGGCCGAAGAGCGCAAAGCCAAAGGCCTGACGCCGGATTCCAGCATGCTCGATGATATTTCACACGGGCTCCCCGTCCTCATGCGCGCCGCCAAGATGAAAGACCGCGCCGCCCGGGCCGGATGGGAATGGCCGCATGTGGGGATGCAGCTCAATAAAATCGAGGAAGAAATCGCCGAGCTGCGTGTTGAAGTCGAGGCCGCGAAGCCCGACAAGGAGAAAATCGCGCATGAACTGGGCGACCTGATGTTCATGCTGGTCGACTGCGCCCGCTGGCACGGCATCGACGCCGAGGACGCCATGCGCACCACCAACAACCGCTTCGAGCGCCGCTTCCGCCACGTCGAGAAGCGCATGAAAGAAACGGGCAAGGATTTCAAAACCTGCCCGCGTGAAGATCGCATAGAGTTCTGGAATGAGGCGAAGAGGCTGGAAAAAAAAGGTTCCTAAACCGCGAATGAACGCGAATTGACGCGAATGGAATGCTTCTTTTTCGCGTTCATTCGCGTCCATTCGCGGTTCCTTTTTACTTTTTTTATATTTACACATAAGTCTATTGACATAAATTATTTAATAACATAAAGTTCGCCCCTCAAGAGAATAACCATGACGATTTTGGAGGCACAACAATGTTCGGAACAAAGAAAAAATGGCTGGAACTGCAGGAAGCGGTTCGTCAGGACGATGCGGCGAAAGTTACAGACATTGTCCAACATTTGAGAATACGGGATAAGGAAGGATACCACCTTGCCTGCAATACAGCCGTCGAACATGGCGCAAGCCGCGCGCTGGAAGCTCTGCTTGATACAGGCAGCTTCAACTTCCACCCGACCAACTGCGACATAGAGAAACAATATGTCCGCGAGCTGATCAAAGCCGCATCCGCTTCATCAGCCGCCCTCCCCCTCCTGACCGTTCTGGAAGAGCAGAATGCGGCAGCGGACAGCCGGCATAAATTAGAAAGAACGGAATTTCTGAACCAAGACACGCCTGCCGAGTTCATCCAGACCTGCCTTGAGAAATATCCTTCGCTATTTGAAAACTGTGTAAAGAATATCGGCATGGACTCGACAGAAAAGCTGAAATTCATCCTCACCTTTACATCAAGGTCAACCAACCCACAGCCCGTGCTTGATACCGCGCTGGTACGTGCTTCGGAAACGGGAGACATCGAAAAGGCCAAATTGCTTCTGGAGCGTCAGGCCAGCCCCGATTATGCCTGCGGCCAGTCCCTCTTGCGCGCAGCCATAGGCGGGCATAAGGACATCGTCACCCTGCTGCTGCCGCTGATGAGGCTCGACCTTTACGGCGGCGACATCGCGACCAAGCTGGAACAAAATAAAGCGGCGAACCCTGCAATCATCGCCTCCATCAAAGCCGCCACCCGCAGGGCAACAACTGCGCCCAAACAGGAAACGGAAGACGGCTATACGCGCGTCGATGATGATACGCTGTCCGGCGTGCAGGCTTTGGCCGACGGCTCGACGCTGACCACCCTCTTCAACTTCTGCTCCCAGCAACAGCAACTCATCCTCAAAACCCCCGAAAACACCACCACCCTCGTTGTGGTAAGCTTCGATGAAATCAAAAAGGAAGTGGTCGAGGATATGCGGAAGAAGCTGGAGACGCTGAACAGGAAAGCGGCGCCTGCGCGGATACATCTTTAGAGAACCCGCTATTTCACAGTCCTAATTTTTTGGCGATACGGGAAACTCTGCTGGGCCCTTTAGCCTTTTTAGCCGCAGCTTTTAAAAACTGCGCTTTTTCTTTCATTTCAGGATAGTCTATTGTTTTCGCATAGTGTTTCGCCTGACGCTGAGCTGTTCTGCCAAATTTATTCTTAATTTTGAGATTGGCGCCACGTTCAACCAGAAGCTCAGCAGATTCCTTTCTGGAAGCACTTATAAGAGCCGTATTGCCGAACGAACCGATCGCATCAATTTTAGCACCATGGTCAAGAAGCAAGCGTACAGCCTCAACTTGATTGTTTAATGCAGCTAGAATAAGTGCTGTATCGCCATATTGATTGCGCTGTTCCAGATCCAACGTCTTATCTTCCAGCAACGATTTGAGTGTTTCTATGTCCCCATCGCGAGCGGCTGTCAGAAACGGTGAACCTGCACTTGCTACATAAGCCATTTCTTTCTCCTCAATAATCCGACTTGTTCAACTATTGATTTATTATAGCATTTTTATGATTATGTCAATTTAAAAATTAATTACATAATAAATAAAACGTAAAAATTAACTTTTTAAGATGCCTCCACCCTCTTCTCCGCCTCGGCAGCGCTCTCCTCCTTCGGCAGCGGAATGACCCGCACTAAACTAATCTGGTTTTTCTGCTTCTTTAAAATCTCGAAGCGGACGCCAAAGAAGGTATACGTCTGGCCGACGTTGGGGATGCGTTGGCTCTCGAATAATATAAGCCCGGCGAGCGTGGAGTATTCTTCGTCCGGCAGGCCCCAGTCGAATTCGCGGTTGAGGTCGCGGATGGTGACTTTGCCGTCGATGATGTAGCTGCCGTCCGGCTGCGGGCGCACGCCGGAGACCGCCACGTCGTGCTCGTCGCTGATCTCGCCGACGATTTCCTCGAGGATGTCCTCCAGCGCCACGACGCCCATCAGCGCGCCGTATTCGTCAACCATGATCGAGAAGTGCTCGCGGCGCTTGCGGAAGGCCTGCAGCTGGTCGAACAACGTGGTCGATTCAGGGATGAACCACGGGTCCATCATGGCGTTGGCGATGTTGACCTTGGCGATATCGCCGTTGCACCTGATAATTTCGCTGAGCAGCAGCTTGGTGTGGATGACGCCGATGATATTGTCCGGGCTTTCCTTCCAGACCGGCAGGCGGGTGAAGGCGCTGTGCAGCACGTCGTCAATGATGCGAGCGACGGGCAGCTCGATGTTGATCATGCGCACGTTCTTGCGGTGGACCATGATCTCGGAGACCTTGACTTCGGCGAGATCCATGATCGAGCGCAGCATGGCGCCCTTCTCCTGGTCCGCCTCGATATCCATGGTTTCCTTGAAAAGCTGGATCGCGCCGCGCAGCTCCTGCTCGTGCTCCTCGGTGTTCACATGCGCCTTGACGCCGAAAATCCGGAACAGCCCTTCGACGATCTTGTTGACGCTATAGGTAATGGGCGTGAAGGCAACCACGACGAAGGCGACCACAGGCACCAGGAACAGCGACAGGCGGTCGGGGTTGATCAGCGCATAGGTCTTGGGCAGCACTTCGGCGAAAATAAGCACCAGCACCGTCACGCCGATGGTTGCATAAACAATCCCCGCGTTGCCGAACATCTGCATCAGCACCGCCGTCGAGAGCCCGCCCAGCAGGATATTCACTATGGTATTGCCGAACAGCAGGGTGCCGATCATCTTTGCTTTGTGTTCACGCAGCTTGTTGATCAGCCGGGCGCGGGCGTTGCCGTCGTTTTCGAGCGTGTGCATGCGCGCGCGGGAGACAGCCGTCAGCGCCGTTTCGGAGGCCGAGAAAAAAGCCCCGCCGAGCAGCAGGAAAAACAGCCCTGTCAGGTCAAGCCAAAGACTTTTGTCCATGTTTATGCTCCTTTATCAAAATTTCTTCTTTAAAAATGCCAGCAGCTCCGTCTCGCTGATATGACGGTCGACGAAGGCCTGGCCTATTCCCTTGCTTAAAATAAGGGTAATCCGTCCGTCGTTATTTTTCTTGTCACCACGCATGGATAGCAGCATATCCTGCGCCATCACTTTAAACGGCGCTTCGGTCATCAGGCCTGTTTTCAGGAGGTGCAGCCGCAGGCGCTCGACGTCATGCTCCGGGCACAAGCCCATCTGCAGGGAGAATTCAGAAGCCAGCAGGCAGCCGACCCCCACCGCCTCGCCGTGCAGCAGCCGCCCGTCATAACCGCCCAGTGCTTCCAGCGCATGGCCAAAGCTGTGGCCGAAGTTCAGCAGGGCGCGGACATCCTTCTGTTCGTTTTCGTCCTCCTCGACAATGGCGGCCTTGTTGCGGCAGCTGGCGTCGATGGCGTATTTCTGCGCCTTGTCATTACCTTCCAGCACGGCCTTGCCGTTCTGCTCCAGCCAGTTGAAGAAAGCCGGGTCGTTAATCAGGGCATATTTCAGGATTTCCGCATAACCGGCCTTGAGCTCGCGCAAGGGCAGCGTTTTCAGCGCATCAGTATCTATAAGGACGATCTTCGGCTGGTAGAAGGCGCCCACCAGATTTTTGCCAGCGGCGGTATTAATCCCCGTCTTGCCGCCGACGGAGCTGTCGACCTGGGATAATAACGTTGTCGGAACCTGCACGAACGCGATGCCGCGCATCAGCAGCGCCGCCGCCAGCCCGGTGATATCACCAATAACACCGCCGCCGAGGGCGATCAGCGTTGAATTTCTATCTAATTTATAACTTAAACACTTTTCAACAATAGACTGTAACTGTTCAAAATTCTTCGTCTGTTCACCAGCGGGCAGGATAATGGGCGGACAGGCATTGAACCCGGCCTCCTCCAGCGTACGCATCAGTTTTACCAGATAGAGCTTGGCCACAGTCTCGTCTGTCACGATACATATCTTCTTGGAGGCCAACAGCGGCGTGAGGTATTCTCCCGCCTGTGCCAGAACGCCCTGCCCTATAACAATGTCATAGGGTCTGGGCTCGGAGGCGCCAAGGTTGACGCGGACAATATTTTTAGAACTATGCAGAATCATTTCCTTTACTGCTGCAAGCGCTTGTCTATTTCCATTTTAATCAGCCGAGCTGTATCTTGCGGCGTTTGTCCGTCTGTGACAACGGTTATATCAGATTCTGCATAAATAGGGTAACGCACGTCCATCAGCTGCTGCAGCTTGTCTTTAATAATAGTGCCCTGCAGCATAGGCCGGTTGCTATTGCGTGATGTACGCTCAACCAATATATCGATATCTGCATTTAACCATATTGAAATAGCTTGTTTTTTTATAGCTGACCTGATCTCAGGCTGGATAAACCCGCCTCCTCCCGAGGCCAGAACACAGGCTTTTCCAGCCAGCAGGCGCAACATAATCTGCTTTTCCTTGAGCCTAAACTCGGATTCGCCGAATTTTTCGAATATTTCAGACACGGTAAGGTTGGCCGCCCGCTCTATTTCCTGATCAGAATCAACAAAAGGCAGGCCTATAAGACGCGCCAACTCGATTCCGACTCGAGTTTTTCCGGAACCCATCATACCAATAAGAACAATAATTGTATTGTAACCCGACATTCTTTCCTGCTATTCCTTATAGAGAAGAATCGCAATTTAACTGTTAAAGATCAAGTAGATAAAAATTTTAACGTTAAAAATGCATTCTGGGATGTCATTTTTTACATTATGTAAAAAAAATAATATTTGACATACCGCGTAATGTTATGTAATAAGATAGGTGTGCTTATGGGATATCCCGTATGACGACGCCTGAGTAGGTGAGAGGAGCAGTGTGAGTCCATGATACAAAAATTGCTTATCTCTTTCATGTTGCTGGCGTTCGTTATGGTTGCAGGCGGCTTTGTCGTCCTGGCGGCCTGGGATATGCCGGTAGCAAAGAAAGGGATTGAGAAACCCGTCGATACTTCTAGATTCTTGCAAAAGAAATCCTGAAGTCGATTAAGTTCTCTCCAGTTCTTGACCAAAATCCTTTCGGCTCGCCGAATCAGTACTATGATTAACTGATTCCAAAGCACCGAAGGGGCTGAATTAGAACTAGAAACTGCTTTAAAAAAGGTTTTTTAGGGCATTTTGAAAGGGACATAAAGACGGCTCGAGAGAATGTGAGAAAAGTAATAAAATTCATGAGTTTTGTTATGTTGTTGAAAGATAACATTAAGAGCATGAAAAAGAAAAAACGAATTTTCACATATTCCCTCTTGCATTTCCCGATTGGATACGGCTTTATGTCACTGTTACGGAGGTAATGCACTTGGCGGCTCTGTCAAAAGGAAAACGAGCTGCCTGTTAAGTGTGTTAGGTAATTTAAACAAGGAGAAAAAACTATGGCACGTCCAGGTCGTCCAAAAATGCCCAAAGCACCGCTCCCCGGTACTGTTGACGCATTTCTCGATATGCTGATCGCTGAACGCGGTGCAGCTCTCAACACACGTCATGCCTACGAGCGTGACCTCGCTGATGTATGCGCTTTCCTCAAGAAGCAAAGCAAAGACATCAACGGTGCATCTACAACTGATTTGAAATCCTACTTAGGTGAGCTGGGTGCTCGCGAGAACGCGAAGAGCAAAGGCGGCGGCAAAACAGCCGTTCGTACGATTGCGCGTCGTATCTCCGCCCTGCGTCAGTTCTTCGGCTTCCTCGTTTCTGAAGGCAGCCGTACGGATGACCCCACCTCAACCATCGAAAGCCCGAAGCAGACACGCACCCTGCCGAAGATCCTGAGCGAAGACGAAGTCTCCGTTCTGATCACGACAGCGCAAAAACAAGGCGGCCCGGAAAGCGTCCGTCTCGTAGCCCTGCTTGAAATTCTGTATGCGACCGGCCTGCGTGTTTCCGAACTCGTTGGTCTGCCGCTGGTAGCTATCGGCCCTGAAAGCCGTTACCTGACGGTTGAAGGCAAAGGCGGCCGTGAACGCATGGCTCCCCTGTCCGAACCCGCACAGAAGGCCATGAAGAACTACATGGACATCCGCGCGAAGTTCCTCATGCAGGACCGTGCAGATGCACAAGGCAAATGGCTCTTCCCGTCACGCACGTCGGAATCAGGTCACCTGACCCGTCAGCGTTTCGCGCAATTGCTGAAAGAGCTGTCACGCAACGCCGGTATCGACCCGGAACGCGTCAGCCCGCACGTTCTGCGTCACGCTTTCGCGACCCACCTTCTGAAACATGGCGCAGACCTGCGCTCTGTCCAGAAGATGCTCGGTCACGCTGATATCGCTACAACCCAGATCTACACACAGGTTGTCGGCGACCAGGCTAAGAACACGGTAGAAAGCAAGCACCCTCTCGCTAAGGCGAACGGCGGCTAATTCTGCTGGAATAAACTGATCTGGAATAAAGGGAGCTTTTGCAAAAAAGCTCCCTTTTTCTTTGTGCGTTTTTAGGCTAGGGTACCCCTGACTTTTTGATAAAGGGTGATACCCTTAAGTTATTGAGAAAGCGCAGGGATAATGACCTATCATTTGGAATTCGAAAAACAGATTGTCGAGCTGGAAGCCAAAGTCCATGAGCTCCAGAACATCGACAAGGGCGGCGTTAACCTTGACGAAGAGATCGCCCGTATCCGCGAAAAGTCGGAACGCATCCTCGTCCAGACCTATTCCAAGCTGACGCCGGAACAAAAGGTCCAGGTGGCGCGCCATCCCGACCGCCCTCACTTCGGCGACTACGCCAAGCGCCTGATACAGGATTTCACGCCCCTTGCAGGCGACAGGGCCTATGGGGAAGATGCTGCCCTCATCGGTGGCCTCGGGCGCTTCAGGGGCCTCTCCTGCGTCGTTATGGGGCAGGAGAAGGGGCATGACACCCCTGCCCGCATCAAGCACAACTTCGGCATGCCCAAACCCGAGGGCTACCGCAAAGCACAACGCCTGATGGCCATGGCGCACCAGTTCAGCCTGCCCATCATCACGCTGGTCGACACAGCCGGCGCCTACCCCGGCATCGAGGCGGAAGAACGCGGCCAATCCGAAGCCATCGCCAAATCCATCGAATCCTGCCTGCGGGTGGAAAGCCCCCTCGTCTCCGTCATCATCGGCGAAGGCGGCTCCGGCGGCGCGATTGCCATTGCCGCCGCAGACCGCGTCTTCATGCTGGAGCATTCCATCTATAGCGTTATCTCGCCTGAAGGCTGTGCTTCCATCCTGTGGCGCAGCTCCACCTTCGCCAAGGACGCCGCCCGCGCCCTGAAGCTGACGGCGCAGGACCTGAAACAATTCGGCATCATCGACAGCATCATCGAAGAGCCCATGGGCGGCGCCCACCGCGAGCCGGAACGCACCATTGACGTGGTCGGCGACTACATCGAAAAGGCCTTCCACGAACTGGGCGCTCTCGATGGCCCCGTCCTCAAAATGCGCCGCCGCCAGAAATTCCTGGAGATGGGCCACGCCATTTAACGGCTCTATATCATTGTAATTATTGTATATTATGCGTATAGAGAATGCGTGTTTGACATTTACGCAAATATATATTATTATGTATAATATAGAATTTATGGGGGTGGTTAATGAGAAAAGGCTTAAAAAGAGGATTGTTGACGGCGGCTTTTCTCGCAGTAGCTGCAGCGGGAGTGGTAGGAATAAGAAGCTTTAGCGGCGGACCCAGTCAGCCCGCGCAAAGCCCCACCAGTCAGTTTCATAGCTATAGCACCGCAGTTGGAACGGACGTCACGATCGGCGCCGGACAACAAGCCACATCCGCATGCCCTGAAGAAGTACTGGCGCTTAAAGGCCAATTCACTATTTCCGGGAAGCATGCCAAAACGTACACGACTACCCTGGATGATATAACAGCCGCCTCACTCCCGACTGCAGTCCTTTATGGGTTTTATACAACCAACCCGGCCATAGAAAAGACTATTACCACTGCCGGAGAAACAGGCGCGCGATTAGACGTACGTATTAAGAATGAGGTATTAACGGGCAATGACTGCAGCGCCTCTACCCTTACGATTGCCGGCGAAATTGTACAGGCGAAGATCGTCAAACCGGCGCCTGGCTCACCTCGCTCCTGAAATGCTTACATCCAAGCCCTAAATTGTAGATGACAGAACCTCCTGAAAAAGTTAAATATCCGTCAGGAGGAAAATATGTCACTCGAAAGCGATCTTTTCTACTCAAACAAAATTCATTACCCGGCAAGCCGGATGATTTGGGAGCTGTTTGAAATCGGAAGCCTTGCGCCCGGTAAAACGCCCGTTTTCAAAAAAGACATCGATCCCGACGCCCCCATTTTTCGCCCGCTTATTACTGTAAAAGAGGGCGTTTCTTTTGACCATGTGCCCAATGCACGCCGCTTTGTTAATGAGGCCTATACGATCGATTTTGTCTCGCTCAAAGCGCTTAAAAAGCTCCTGGATAATCCGGCGGTTACAGGCGTATATGAGATTGACAAACCCGCTTACCCGCTGGAAAGCATCAGGCAGCATTACCCTAAACAACCGCCAAAAAACAAAGCCCCTAAGCCCTTTTAAAGTCTATAAATAATCGAATTTAATTGACATATTTCTATAAACGTATATAGTTACTCTATATCAATTTTTTAGGAGTAACAGACATGTCGAACAAAGACTCAAACGGCTAAAGACGTAGCAGCCACTGCCTTCGCCGCTGCCACAACCTTCACGGCCTCCTTCGGCTCAGGCAATCCTGAAGCTGACCGCACCTCCGCTAAAAGCGCGGTCGTATATGCTAAAAACGCAGCGTATAAGGCCAAGAACGCCCTGAAAAAGCTCGCAAAGTAACCGAGACTGGTTTTAACCGGGCTTGTTTTATTCCTCTCCGGCCTCAAACGGGCCGCAATGAGCTTTTTGCGCATCTGTTTTAAAAATTTTTCTCCCGCTCCTTGTTTTAAGCGCTCTTGGAGGCGATAATTAAGGAATGTGGTACAATAAATTCAGATCATACTGGAGCCAGCTCCAGGACCCGCCGGAAACGTCGCTGACGCTGACGAAGAACTGCGACATCACCGGCTGCCCGGAGCGCGGAGACTTTAAAGCCCCCAGATCCCGCGACGCGCTGAAAAGCTATTACTGGTTCTGCCTCGAACATGTGAAAGAATACAATCAGAACTGGGACTTTTTTAAAGGAATGTCTCAGGCTGAAATCGAGGACAGAATGAGCAAGACCGCCGTCTGGGACCGCCCCACCTGGCGCTCGACACAGGCCGGCTTCAACGAAGACAAAATCCGGAAAACGGTCTACGAGCGTTTTACCGCCGGCGAAAGTTTCTTTCAGGATTTCACCACCGGCGGAGACGGCGAGAAGAAGGAAGACGCCCACATCCATCTTGCTTCCATCCCGCACCCGGCAGTGGAGGCTCTGGCAGTTATGGATCTCAAGCCCCCCATCCAATGGGATGAGGTCAAAGCACGTTACAAAACGCTCGCCAAACGCTATCATCCGGACATCAACCACGCGAACAAGAGCGCCGAAGAACAGCTCAAAAAAATCAACCTTGCCTACTCGATACTCAAACTTTCGTATCAAAACTACACAAAACTGGATGAACAATAATGGCCATTACAACGAACCCCAATTTGAAACGCATGCCGGACATCATGGTTTCCGTCCGCCAGCTCTTTGGCATCGACACGGACCAGCAGGTGCCCGCCTTCTCGCAGAAGCAGGATAACGTGCCGGATGTTGACGACGTCTACCGCTTCGACAAAAAAACCACGCTCGCCATCCTCGCCGGCTTCGCGCACAATAAGCGCGTCATGGTGCAGGGCTACCACGGCACGGGGAAATCGACGCATATCGAGCAGGTGGCGGCGCGCCTCAACTGGCCCTGTATCCGCATCAACCTCGACAGCCACGTATCGCGTATCGACCTGATCGGCAAGGACGCCATCGTCGTTAAAGAAGGCAAGCAGATGACCGAGTTCAAGGAAGGCATTCTTCCGTGGGCGCTGCGCAACCCCTGCGCGCTGGTGTTCGATGAATACGACGCAGGCCGCCCCGACGTGATGTTCGTCATCCAGCGCGTGCTCGAAGCCGAAGGCCGCCTGACGCTGCTCGACCAGAACGAAGTCATCCGCCCTCACCCGGCCTTCCGCATTTTCGCGACCACCAACACCGTCGGCCTCGGCGACACAAGCGGCCTCTATCACGGCACGCAGCAGATCAACCAGGGCCAGATGGACCGCTGGAACATCGTCGCCGCGCTGAACTACCTGCCGGATGAAGAAGAAGTAAACATCGTCCTCGCCCGTGTGCCCGCCTATCGCACGGACGAAGGCAAAAAGACCGTCGCCGCCATGGTGCGCATGGCCAACCTGACGCGCAAAGGCTTCATCGCCGGCGACCTCTCGACCGTCATGTCGCCGCGTACCGTCATCAACTGGGCCGAAAACGCCCAGATCATGGAAGACCTCGACTTCGCCTTCACGCTCACGTTCCTCAACAAATGCGATGAGCTCGAGAAGGCCATTGTCGCGGAATATTACCAGCGGTGTTTTGATAGGGCGTTGGTGAAGGCGTAACCTTTACTCATCCCGTTTATTATATTACCTTACGCAGATTGCGATACGATCCAACCGGCTTAACGACAGTCTTGTCCGCCTTGCCTGTCTCGGGAGAGGCTGGTTTATTCTCGTCAACGACCGGATTTTCCGCAGCGGGTTTCTTTTCTCCAAGCTCAGCTATGACAGCGGCATTGAAAATATCCTGGAGCTGTTCACAACTCTTGAGGGCCTTTGCAAAATAATGAGATTGGGCAATTTTCTCAAGGTCATTCAAACCACAATTACTACAATCCTCTATCGTTTCATTCAGCATTGCCAAAGCGCAGTTCCTGAAATTTCCCATCGTACTGGCAAAATCAGCCAGTTCCGGATTCTGTTTAAGGAGTTTCTTTTTTGCTCCTTCTGGCCAAACAGTGAAAAATGCCCAGGGATTCGCATACATGCGACCTTGAAGAATTTCATCACGCTTGCGTGACAGTGTGAATTCTGAGCTAATAATATTCAATTTCAACGCCTGTAGCTTCAGGATTTTTTCAGCCACATCCGTGATTTTTTCAACTGCGTCAAACCGTTCCTGGATATCCCTTATAGATGTCTCCATCAGTGCAGTAATTTCCTGGTTTTCTCTTGCTCTTTTTTTGGCAGACATATCAGTTCCTCCTCCGGTTTCAGAAGATGTTTAAATACCATAACTATTTAAGATATGTCAACTTATACTTTTATAATGACCGGCGCACACTTTAAGTGTTCGCCTGAACCTACTGTATTGCCGGTTCATCTGCGAGCGGAGGTATCTCCTTGGTACGGGAACGCTCTGCGGCGGACACTATCCTTAAGACCATGAAGTAAATCACCAGCAGGCATATGCCAGACACCGACCATATGTTGTCATGGGCGAACCTGTGGCGGAGTCCCCACCCGCAGGCGGTCCAGGAACATCCCAGCAAAATAACTTTTTCCGGCTGGCTCGCGTTAGCAATAATGGACGGCATCAAGAGGGCTATAGCAATGCCGAAAATCGGCAAGTCGTAGTCATAGATGTAGGGGCTGATAAACAAGGAAGACAGAACAGCTATTCCAAGCATATGCTCCGAACGCCAGCCTTTGGCGCAGGCATAGTAAATAACGCAGCACGCCGTCAGGGCGGCAATAATTTGTATCAATAACGCATGCCCCGGCGAGAGATCAAACGTCATGCAGAGGGCATATACCGATGTCATTCGGTAAAAAGGGTAACGACCCTCTTTCAAAAACTGGGCTGATTCACCAACCCCGCCTATGAAGGCCGGCCATATGTGATAACCAAAAACAACCGTTGCCAGTAAAGATGTCAGACCTACGACTAAAGCCGCCATCGCCAGAACGCCCCAGCGCTTGTTGACGAGCGCGAGGACAGCCATGCCGACGGCCAAATGAGGTTTTATAACCATGAACCCGAGAGGTAAACCGGCACGCAGACGGTCTCGTATAAATGTCAGACAAAATAATCCAACCAGCGCACCGGTTAGAAAGCCGTTTTGTCCACCTTTGATTGAGACAAACAAAGCCGGTGCGATTGCCAGAATTGCAATATCAAAATACTCCCGAGCCAGAAATCTCAGGATGCAGACATAAAATATGAAGGTCAATGTTGTGAAAATAAAATAGGCTAAGCCTTCAGGCGCCAGCGCCAGCAATGCGGCAATAAGGTCGAATTGAGGCGGATAAGTCCATGGTGAAAAGTTATTAATTCCACTGAATTGCATCTGCATCTTGATCATCGACGCAGAGTTATAGGCGCTTTCCAACGACCCCGTCCAAAACATTTTTCCAACGATGTAAAAAGCGTCAAAATCCGTGAAGACTTTGCTTTTCCCTGGAATTGAAGGAAGGATAATACCTATCGCAGCCGTAATAATTAACAAACAACAAAAAAGCAATAACGCACGTGCTGCTATCCGGATTGCGTAAGCGGTGCGCGGATAATCTTTTATGGCGTGTTACTCCTTTTTGCCATTGGATTATAACATGTTGCCAGATTAAGCCTCAACTAGTGTATTGTTACAGGTGTATCCCCGGCTTTTTTACCGTAGGGGGCTTTCTGGCGGGTTTGGCTGCGGCAGAGATTGCTGCAGCGGCAAAACGGTCACGGAGCAGTTCGTGGCTCTCGGTAACCTTCACACCCAACGGAGAGCGGGCGACCGCCTTGAGGTCGCATGTCCTGACCATCTCATCAAGCATTGTTGAAGCGCGGGAGGCCTGGGAATTGGTTGTCTTCCAGAAGTCAGCAAAATCCGCATTCAGCTTCTCTAGCTGATTTTTTTCCACGGAACCCATGGCGTCGATGGGAGCAAAAACGCCAAGGAGAGCGGCCGCAGGCAGGAAAACAAGAATAACAGGCGTAAACACAATCGCCGGGACAACGCAGGCCGCAACAGTGATCGTCGTCGTAACGCCTGACGCTTTCAGGAACGTTTTATTAGTACGGCTAGAAGCAAGCTCATTCCTCTTCGCGGCAATATCCTTTCTTGCCTTATTGATGCTCTGCCCCAGTTCTTTCAGCCTTGTGATTTTTTCCGCAGGATCTTCCATGTGCCCGATTTCAGAGAACTGATCATTTATCTGCTTCAAATAGGTTTGCTGAAGCGCGATCAGGTCGGCGGTGTCATTTTTTTTAGGCGCTTTCAGTTTTTTATTTCTTTTAAACATTTTCGTGTCCTTATTTTTTTGTGAATTTTTGAAAGAGGCAAATCAGTGCCATAACTACAGAATATGTCAACTTAAATATTTTTTTGTAATAGTTACGCAATGTTTCATAATAAAATAGACAAAATCGCAGAACCTTCCTGTTGCTGTACAGGTAGATTCTTCACTACGATTAAAAGAACAAAAGGCAGTTTTAACCATGTCCCAGGAACACGACCCCGTCGAGAATTTCAAGCATGCGACCGAATCCACGGCGCGCGTGCTTTCCGGGCGTGATGATGTGGAAGTGGTGTTCGGCGGTCATCAGGCCGAGCTGAACGACAAGACGCTTCACCTGCCCTCGATGCCGAAGCAGATGGACGAGCCGCTGGCGCAATACATACGCGGGCTGGCGGACGGCATGGCGCTCAAGCTGCATTATCACGATGCCGCAGTGTACCAACAACTCATGCCCGCCGACCCCCGCGCCCGTGCCGCCTATCAGGCGATGGAAGACGCGCGGATAGAAGCCGTCGGCACGGAGCATTACCCCGGTGTCGCCGCCAATATCGAGGCGGCGCTGCGGCAGGAAGCGCGGCAGCAGAAAATGGACACCGTCAGCAACATGGACGACGCGCCGCTCAGCGAGGCGCTGCGCTTTTTTGCACGCGAAATTTTTACCGGACGAGGCACCCCGAAGGAAGCGCAGAAGCTGCTCAAGGTCTGGAAGCCGTGGATCAAGGAACACCTCGGCGACAACGGCCTTGAACAGCTTAAAAACTCGCTGCACGATCAGGCCGCCTTCGCAAGGCTGACGCACCAGCTGCTCAATAAAATGGAAATGCCCGTCTCGATTGTCGAGCCCCCGCCCCCGTCGGAACTCAGCGACGAGGAGGAGAAAAAAGGCCAGGGCAACGAAAAAAAATCAGACGACAGCGCCAGCTCCGAAAGCTCCCCGCCCACCGGTATGAGCGAAGACGACATGGGCGAGAAGTCGGATCAGGAAGTCGACATGGAGGGCGGCTACGACATGGGCGAGCAGGAAGGCGGCGATGCCGCCTCCGAAACCGACAGCGCCCGCCGCAACACGCCCAAGGACACGGCCTCGGCCATCTTCGGCAATTATAAAATCTATACGCCGCAATTCGACGAAGTCATCAAGGCCAAAGACCTGTGCGATGCGGAAGAACTGCAGAAACTGCGCAAACTGCTGGATAAACAGCTCGTCCACCTGCACAGCGTCATCACACGCCTCGCCAACCGCCTGCAAAGAAAGCTGATGGCGCAGCAGACGCGCTCATGGAACTTTGACCTTGAGGAAGGCATTCTCGACAGCGCGCGCCTCAGCCGCATTGTCGCCAATCCCTATTACCCTGTCACCTACAAGCAGGAAAGCAACACGGAATTCCGCGACACCATCGTGACCCTGCTGATCGACAATTCCGGCTCCATGCGTGGCCGCCCGATCACCATCGCGGCGATGAGCACGGACATTCTTGCCCGCACGCTGGAGAGATGCGGCGTGCAGGTGGAAATCCTCGGCTTCACGACCCGCGCCTGGAAAGGCGGCGCCTCACGGGAGAAATGGCTCTCCGACGGCAAACCCGCCGGCCCCGGCCGCCTCAACGACCTGCGTCATATCATTTACAAGGATGCCGAAAGCCCGTGGCGCCATGCCCGCGCCAACCTCGGCCTGATGCTGCGCGAAGGGCTGCTGAAAGAGAACATCGACGGCGAGGCCCTGCTCTGGGCTTACAACCGCCTGATGGCGCGTCGTGAGCAGCGCAAGATCCTGATGGTCATTTCGGACGGCGCGCCGGTTGACGACTCCACCCTTTCGGCCAATCAGGGCAATTATCTGGAAGAGCATCTGCGCCGTGTGATCGACTGGATCGAGACCAAGACGGACGTGCAGCTGATCGCCATCGGCATCGGCCATGACGTCACCCGCTACTACCGCCGTGCCGTCACCCTGCTCGACGCCGAGGAACTGGGCGGGGCGATTACCGAGAAGCTGGCGGAATTATTCGATGAAAAGCCTACGAAAGGGAAGAAGAAGTTAAAAAGATAGAGCCCACGAATGAACGTGAATAAAGCGCCGCAGGCATTTTTAACCCGGAGACCCGGAGAACCGGAGACAGATGCAGCAGCACGATAAAACTCCGGAGTTCCGGGTCTCCGGGTTAATCTTCTTGGCTACGCCGCTACGGCAGAGTGATTTGAACAAAAATTAGTGTTTATTCGTGTTCATTCGTGGGGTAATATTCTTATAAGAATAGGTACATAATGTCAGATAAAGTTTATAAACCCAAACCCATCAGCGGCTTTCCGGAATGGCTGCCTGAATATCGCGCCGTTGAACTGCAGTGGATGGACAAAATCCGCGCTGTGTTTGAGCGTTATGGGTTCTGCTCCATCGAGACGCCTTCGGTTGAGGAGGTTGATGCCCTGCTGGCCAAAGGCGGCGAAACGGAAAAAGAGATTTATACGCTGGGCAGAATTCACGATGACGGCAATCCCCAACTCATCTCCGACATGTACAAATACCACCTCAAAGCGGGCAAAACGAAAGAGGAAGCCTTCAGCGTTATCAAGGCAGAACTGACAACCTATTTCTCACACAATATGGATGCTGAAGCAACGGGTAATAAAGTATCAGACCAGATCCTGGCGCTTATGGCAGCGAAAGAGACCCGCCTCGCCCTGCACTTTGATTTAACGGTGCCAATGGCGCGCTATGTGGCGCAGCATTTCAACGAACTGGTTTTCCCCTTCAAGCGTTACCAGATGCAACGCGTCTGGCGCGGCGAACGCCCGCAAAAAGGCCGCTCGCGTGAATTTTACCAGTGCGATATTGATGTGGTGAATGTTGATTCATTGCCGCTGCACTTTGACGCCGAGCTTCCCGCTGTGATGTTTGAAGCCTATCAGGCATTGGATATTCCGCCCGTTGAGCTGCATATCAACAACCGCAAAATCATTGTGGGTTATCTGCAGGGCCTGAACGTAAAAGATATTCCGTTCGTTACACGCGAGTTGGACAAACTGGATAAAATCGGCGTTGAGAAAGTTACGAAGATTTTGGCAGACAGCTTTCAGGGCGATACCTCCCTCGCCCAAAAATGTCTGGCGATCGTCCAGATACAATCATACGACAGCAGCTTTATCGAGAAAGTCCGCGCGCTTGGCATTACGAACGAACTCCTTGAGCAAGGCCTCACCGAACTCAAATTCGTGATGGACAACCTGCAGCATCTTCCCAAAGAATCCGTTATCGCCAACCTTGGCATTATCCGCGGGCTGGATTATTATACGGGAACTGTGGTGGAAGTACGTTTCAAGGGCAAACCCATGGCCATCGGCGGCGGCGGCAGGTATGACGATTTGGCTGGATCTTTCATTAACCAGAAACTTCCCGGCATCGGCGTATCAATCGGCCTGACCCGCCTCTTCTCGATGCTGCTCGATGAGGGCTATATCAAGCCCGGCGCAAAATCACCGACACAGGTTCTGGTTGTATTGCCGGAAGAATCTCGCCGCGCCCAGGCTGCGGAAACTGCTCGCGCGCTCCGTCAGCGCGGCTACAATGTGGAGCTTTTTCACAGTGATTCCAAAGTGAAACGTCAACTTTCTTATGCAGAACGTAAAGGAATTCCCTATGTCTGGTTTCCGCCTTTTGAAGACGGAAAGCCACATGAAGTTAAAAATATGGTAAGTGGCGAACAGGCTCAGGCCGATCCGTCCACCTGGGCCGCTTAAGTTTAAGGAGGTATTTCCATGAAAACATATCTGAAAAGTATCTTCAGGATCATCTTTATAACCGGCCTCGCCGCCATTCCCGCGCAGGCTGATCCGCCGCCAGCAGCGCAGGCTGCACCACCAGCAGCACCAGCCGCCCCTGCACAGGCTACAGCCCCCGCCGGAACTGCCCCTGTCCAACAACCTGCGGCTCAGGCAGGAGATACAGCTCCGGTTCAGCCCGGTTCAGTGCCGCCTGTAAAGCAGCTCGTTTATTACAACTATGCCCATGACGAATCTGAATATAGCGTCATGCTCCCCGAAGCCCCTACAGTAAAGACCCTCTGGGCCGCCTCGCCTGAAACGGCTCCTTTTGTGGACAACCCTCCCACTGACAACGCCGCCATCGGCGAACTGGCCACCTTCAAGCGCGTCGATATAGACACGGAGGAAGTGTTTGACGTGAAAATCACCTTTATCAAGGCAAAGAAGAGCTTTCTGAACGGCCTCGGCAAAGACAAAATAAAAGATATACTTATAAAACAATATAAGGATACGCCGCTCAGCAACGAGCAGTTCAATATTTCACCGGGCAAAGGGCCGCTGAGATGGGCCACGCTTAGCGGGTTCAGCCTTGACAGCCACAGCCACCCTTCCTTCTGCGCCATGCACTACCTGACGGGGCAGCAGTCGGTTCTGGTGGTGCAGGTCATGTACAGCATCGAGAACAAGACCTTCCAGGACTATTACGACCACCTGGTCAAAAGCATCACCTACGTTGCGCCGTAAAGGCGCGGATGCGCTCCACCATCGCGTAAAAGCCGTTGCGCCGGTTCGGGCTCAGGTGCTGGTCTAATCCCAGCTTGCTGAAAATCAGGTCGATATCCGCCGCCGCGATTTCTTCCGCCGTCTTGCCCTGGAAAATCGTGCGCAGTACCGCAATCAACCCTTTCACGATCTGGGCGTCGCTGTCTGCCAGCAGGGAAAGTCGTTTATCGGCGTCCCAGCCCATCACCATCCAGACCTGGCTCATACAGCCCCGGACCCTGGTTTCTTCCGTTTTCAGGGCCTCATCCATAGGTGGTAGACGGCCACCGAGGTCGATCAGATAGCGATAACGATCCTCCCAGTCCTCGAACAGGCCAAAATTATCCACAACTTCTTCAATATTCATATTCATGGAATTCATCATTTCTTAAGGATACCCTGTGCTAAACTAGAAGTAATTGCGGCGGAAATCTATATTGCTGTGTATGCAAAAAAATATTCCGCTCAAGAATTGTTGGCAATCTCTCTTGGCTGTTCTATCCTGAAATTGAGGGATTTAGGACCGTCGAGATAAAAAGGAAAAAACGGGATGAGCAAAACAGCTTCAGGGGATTCGAAAAACACGCTTTACTGCAGCTTCTGCGGGAAGAGTCAGCATGAGGTCAGGAAACTGATCGCAGGGCCGAACGTCTTTATCTGCAACGAGTGCGTCGAGCTCTGCATGGATATCATCCAGGAAGAGGACAAGACGCAGCTGGTGAAATCCGGCAAGGGCATCCCCACGCCACGCGAAATCAAGAAAGTGCTGGATGACTACGTCATCGGCCAGGACCGCGCGAAACGCGTTCTCTCCGTCGCCGTGCACAACCACTACAAACGGATTGATGAAGGTCTGATGAAAGGCAGCGATGTCGAGCTGTCGAAATCAAACATCCTGCTGCTCGGCCCGACAGGCTCGGGTAAGACACTCCTCGCCCAGACTCTGGCGCGAATCCTGGATGTGCCTTTCACCATGACGGACGCCACGACGCTGACCGAAGCCGGTTACGTCGGTGAAGACGTCGAGAACATCGTCCTCAAACTGCTGCAGGCTTGTGACTACAACATCGAGCGTGCGCAGCGCGGCATCGTCTACATCGATGAAGTTGACAAGATCAGCCGCAAGTCTGACAACCCCTCCATCACTCGCGACGTATCGGGCGAAGGCGTACAGCAGGCATTGCTGAAGCTGATGGAAGGCACGATGGCTTCTGTTCCGCCGCAGGGCGGACGTAAGCACCCACAGCAGGAATTCCTGCAGGTTGACACCACCAACATCCTCTTCATCTGCGGTGGCGCTTTCGCAGGGCTCGAGAAAGTCATCTCGCGTCGCAGCCGCAACAGCTCAATCGGTTTCGGCGCTGAAACAACCGGACCGGATGAACGCCGCACCGGCGAGATCCTGAAGGAAGTTCAGCCGGAAGACTTGCTGAAGTTCGGCCTGATTCCCGAGTTCATTGGCCGTCTGCCCGTCATCGCCACGCTGGGCGACCTCGATGAGCCGACGCTGGTCAAAATTCTGACCGAGCCGAAGAACGCGCTCATCAAGCAATACGCCCGCCTCTTCGACATCGAGGGCGTGAAGCTGACCTTCCAGGAAGACGCGCTGATGGAAATCGCCAAGCTCGCGATCACCCGCAACACGGGCGCCCGTGGTCTCCGTTCTATCCTTGAAATCATCCTGCTCGACACCATGTTCGACCTGCCGGGTATGGAAGGCGCTGAGGAAGTTGTGGTGAAGGCTGAAAACGTCATCAACAACACCCCGCCGATGATCATCTTCTCCGACAAAAAGAAGGTGAAGGACAAAGAGACCAAGGAAAGCAAAAAGAAGAAAGACGAAGACCAGGTCGCGGCTTCCTAAATCTTCTTGGGTTTCAGCTTATTATTGACATATTGTGACGATATGCGTAGTCTGTCGCCATGTCAGCTATTTTTGTCTATATAACCGTCCCTTCCGACACGCTCGCACAGAAAATTGCGGAGGCCGTGGTTTCCGAGCGTCTGGCCGCCTGCGCGAATATCATTCCGGGCATGAAGTCGCTTTACCGCTGGCAGGGCAAGATCGAGCAGCGGGATGAAGTGCTGCTGATCCTCAAGACGCAGGAGAGCCTTTTCCCGGTGGTCGAGGCACGGGTGAAGGCGTTGCATAGCGACAAGACACCCTGTATTGTCGCCCTGCCCGTGACGGCGGGAAATATGGATTTCCTGAAATGGATACAAACAGAAACGACCAAATAAAAAATGGCTTCATCTCTCATCCTCAGCGTTCAGGAAGGCAGCATTGCCTTCGGCGAGAAATCCATCTTTGAGGAGATGACCTTCCATATCCACGAAGGCGACAAAATATGCCTCGTGGGTAAAAACGGCACCGGCAAATCGACGCTGATGAACGTCATCACCGGCGACAAGGAGCTGGATAGCGGCGAGCACTGGAAGCTGCAGGGCGTCACCGTCGGCTACCTGAAGCAGGAGATCATCCCGACGCCCGGCCAGAGCGTCTATGATTTCGTCTTCGAGCAGATCAAGGCCGAGGGCGAGGAAGCGCTGCACAAATACAAGGTCGAGATGATTATCCAGCCGCTGGAACTTGACCCCGAAGCGCGCATGGATATGCTCTCCGGCGGACAGGTGCGGCGCGCGTGTCTGGCGCGGGCGCTGGTGGAGGAGCCGGATATTCTGCTGCTCGATGAGCCAACCAACCACCTGGACCTTGACGTTATCCAGTGGCTGGAACGTTACCTGAAGCAATATCGCGGCGCGGTTGTATGCGTATCTCACGACAAAACCTTCCTCGCCAATATCTCCGACAAGATTTTCTGGCTCGACCGCGGCAAGATGAAAGTCTGCTCGCAGGGTTTCTCGCATTTTGAAGAATGGTCCACCGGATTGCTGGAGCAGGAAGAACGCGAACTCAAAAACCGCGAGAAGATTGTCGAACAGGAAGTCGCCTGGGCCAGCCGCGCGCCCGGCGCACGCCGCAAGCGCAATATCCGCCGGCTTGAGCTGATGAAAATCGCCCGCGATAAACTCCGCGCCGACAAAAGCGCCTTCCGCACCATGATGTCGAAGATTTCCGTCGGTGATATGGACGATGTTCAGGGCACGTCAAAAACCGTCGCCGAATTTATCAAGGTCGAAAAAAAGTTTGTCGCGGATGACGGCAAAGAGAAGCCCATCCTCGAAAAATTCAGCATGCGTATTATGCGCGGCGACCGCATCGGGCTGCTGGGCAAGAACGGCTCGGGCAAAACGACTTTCCTGCGGCTGCTGGTGGGCGAGCTGCAGGCGGATATGGGCAAGGTCAAGCTCGCCAAGGATTTGCAGTTCTCCTACTTCGACCAGAAGCGCAAGGATTTGAAGCCCGACTGGACGGTGCAGCACACCCTCTGCCCCAACGGCGGCGATCATTTGAAAGTGATGGGCAAGACGCGGCATGTCTGCGGCTATCTCAAGGACTTTCTGTTCGATCCCGGCCTTGTCGATCAGGAGGTCGGCACCCTCTCCGGCGGCCAGAAAAACCGGCTGATGCTGGCGAAGGTTCTGGCTGACCCGAAAAGCTTTTTGATCCTCGACGAGCCGACCAACGACCTCGACATGGATACGCTCGATATGCTCGAAGAAATCATTTCAGAGTACAGCGGCACCCTCATCGTCGTCAGCCACGACCGCGATTTCCTTGACCAGACAGTAACGAAAATTTTGGCCTTCGAAGGCAACGGCATCATCGAAGGCTATATCGGCGGCTATACGGATTATCTTGAGGCGCAGAAAGAGAGGAAAAAGCCGAAGGCAGCTATCGTTGAAAAGGAGCAACCGAAGCCTGCTATTAAAAAAGAGGAGTCTGTTGCCACGCCGAAAGTTAATAAAAAACTCAGCTACAAATACCAATACGAACTCGACAACCTGCCCAAGAAAATCGCCAAACTCGAAAAAGAAATCGCCGACCTCGAACTAATCCTCGAAGACAGCGACCTCTACGCCAAAGACAAAAATGCCTTCCACCACGCCTCGCATCGTTTGGGCTACGCGCGGGATGAGTTAGCCGAAGCGGAACACCGCTGGCTGGAACTGACGGAAATGCAGACTGCTGCTGAAGGCTAGCCTATTCAGCATCGTCATTCACGACATCCACCTCCTGAACGCCCTCGATGGCGCTCAGGGCTCCGACTAGGTCGGATATCGGGCGTTTGCCTACGACGAGCATGGTCATCGTCACCATTTTGCCTGTGCCGCTCTTGTCCGCATGATCTTCCTGAGCCGAAGCCATAATCTTGTTCTGGTTCAGGCTGATGTGGTCTATCGCAAAATGCAGTTCCGAACACCTGAGCAGGATAGAACGCAACAACCCGCGCCCGTCATCATAGGAAATTCGCAGCTCTTCCTGGACCCTTCCATGATGCGGCAGATTTCTTGCAAGGATGGGAAAAACGAACATAATGATGAAGTAGAAAAGCATCGTCGCGAGCGAAAGCATGAAAAGCCCCGCACCACAGGCCATGCCGATGGCTGCCGTGAACCATATGGAGGCCGCAGTCGTGAGGCCGCGCACGTTGTTGCGCTGCGTAAAAATAACGCCGCCGCCGATGAACCCTATCCCGGAAACTATCTGGGCGGCGAGACGGGAAGGATCGCCAGCGAGCCTGCCGGTGGGAATAACATCCACGAACCCATATTTTGAAATCAGCATGAACAGCGCGGCGGAAATACCGACAAGCGTATGAGTTCTCAGTCCCGCGCTCTTTTGCCGGATTTCCCTCTCCACGCCGATCAAGGCGCATAAAAAGAACGCCATCGTCAACTCTTCAAGTTCCATGCATCCCACAGCGGTCACATTAAACATGTTTTCCATCTATTCCATTTTCGCAGAGAGAGACTGCCTATTAAGCTAAGAATTGTTAAATTGATGATCACTCAATCATGTACCGTCTGCAGCGCGTAGTCGCCCTTCGGGAAGATCGTGCCCGGCTTCGAGCGGGGCAGCATGAGTTTGGGGTCGGCGAGGAAGTCGCGGTAGTAGCCGGTGGCGAACGGGTGATAGCGCGGGTCGAGATCGACGGAGCCCATGATGGTCGCGAACAGCGGCGCGTATTTGTTGAACTGTTCCAGCCGTGACGAGCAGCTCACGACATAGCGCGTGTCGGCGTAGATGCTGGCGATCTGCTCGCCGTACATGTTGACCTTGCCGTGGCCGGTGTCAGCCACGAAAGTTTCCCTGATCGCCGTCGCATCGCCCTTGCCTCCGAGGCTGGCGGGGCCGCGGATGTCGGTGATGGTGGCGTTGTTGTGGTCCTGAATCTCGCGCTCCCAGAAATCACGGCCCAGCGTTTCATAGACGGCTTCGCTCATCAGGTGCTTGGGATAAATTTCCAGACGACCGTCTTTCTCCGCCTTGACGCGGCAGGTGGCGAAATCCTGGTTGAGCGGGCCGGCGATGCGGATGCGCACGGTCGGCGCGTCTGCCGTCTGCACGCCCCAGCTGTCGGGGAAGGAGAAGGTGAAGCCGTCGACCGGGTCTTTCCAGACGAATGAATCGCTCGTGGCATAGGCCGCGCTGGTAAAACCCATCAGAACCACGATCCCGCATAAAATTTTCCGCATTTACTGACCCTCTATCTTTTGTACTGTATCAATTGTGTCCTGTTTTTTTCGTTTTGGGAATAGGGCTTTTAGCGATTGGCGGGTGAAAACCCCGCAGGCGAAAAGGCTGCCGAAATAGCTCGCGCCCCCTGCTCCCACCAAGACCATTAAATCCAGTGCCTTATGCCACAGGCTGCCCGCCCCGGTATCGAGAACATACGTGTCCAGCCCCCACAGCACCCCGGCCATAATCAGCCCGGAAAGGACGATCAGCCCCGATCTTTTAACAGAATTGAGCGGCAGATCGAGGTGCTTCTTCTTGTGCAAGCCGCGCATCAGCAGGGCAAGGTTGATCCAGGCGGTGATTCCCGTGGCAAGCGCGATGCCGACGTGTTTCAGCGGGCCAATCATTATCAGAGCCAGAACGGTGTTGATAATCGCGCAGGTCACGGCAAAGCGGACGGGAGTCTTGGTATCCTGCCGCGCGAAATAGGCGGTGCTGAAAACGCGGGAGAGCACATAGGCGGGCAACCCTATCGCATAAGCGATCAGCGCGTGGGAAGATTGCACGCTGTTCTCATGCGTAAACGCGCCGTGTTCAAACAACACTGACATGATCGTCCCCGCAATCACGGTGAGGCCGATGGCGGCGGGCAATGACAGCATCAGCCCGGTTTCAAAACCAAGACCGATCAGCTTGACGGCTTCGGTCTTGTCCTCCGATTTAAGAGCTTGTGAAAGCATCGGCAGCAGCGCCGTGCCAATGGCGACGCCAATCACACCAAGTGGCAGTTGATAGAGGCGGTCGGCATAATAGAGGAACGAAATTGAGCCAACCGGCAGCAACGACGCCAGCACCATATCAACAAACAGGTTAATCTGCGCCGCACCTGCCCCAAGCGCGCCCGGTATCATCAGGTTAAACAGCTTGCGGATGCGCGGTGTCAGCACAGGCTTACGCGGCACCAGCACATAGCCGATCATTTTATAATTATAAATCATCCACACAAACTGCGCGACCCCCGCCGCCGCCAGACCCCAGGCCAGCGCATAGCCGCTACTGAACAGGCGCGAGCCAAACAGCAGCGCGGTAATCAATACGCCATTAAAGAACATCGGCGCGGAAGCGAAGGCGGCAAACTTGCCGAACGAATTCAGCACGCCGCCCAGCAGCGCCGTCAGCGACATCATCAGGATATAGGGGAACGTGATGCGCGAAAAGTTCACCGCCAGATCATACCGCTCGGGCGAACAGCTCGCATCCCCCACCGCGCAATGCACGCCCGGCGCCACCACATACAGCACCCACGGCATCGCGATCATGCAGATGATGGTGAACGGTATCAGCGTCGCCAGCATCACCGCCTGCGCTTCCTCGGCGAATTTTCGGGCCTCGTCCTTGCCCTCATCGACCAGAATTTTGGAGAACATCGGCACGAAGGAAACGCTGAATGCCCCCTCCGCAGTAATGCGCCGGAAAAAGTTGGGCAGCTTGAGGGCGATAAAGAACGCATCCGCCACCGGCCCCGCGCCAAGGAAGCTCGCCGTCAGCACTTCACGCACAAAACCCATGAGGCGGCTTGCCAGTGTAAATCCGCCGACCGTCGCGATTGCCTTGTAAAATGCCATGAAACGCCTATACTCCTTCGCATAATGGTAGCACGTCCGAAGAACAACAAAAATAAAGAATCTCAATGGTTTGGCTATAAGCAGGTCAAGCCGGGCGAAAAAATGCGTCTGGTCGAAACCGTTTTCGATTCCGTCGCCAGCCGCTATGACCTGATGAACGACCTGATGTCGGGCGGCATCCACAGGCTATGGAAAAATAAATTCGTCTCCATGCTGCGCCCCTCCGCCGACAAGCTCCTGCTGGATGTGGCGGGCGGCACGGGCGATATCGCGTTTCGTTACCGCGAGCGGGCGGGCGCTAAAGCACATATCACCGTCTGCGATATCAACAAGGAAATGCTGAATGTCGGCAAAGACCGCGCCATCAACCGCGGCTATCTCAAGGGCTTCAAATGGGTCGTCGGCAATGCGGAATCCCTGCCGTTCAAGGATAACAGCTATGACCTCTACACCATCTCTTTCGGCCTGCGTAACGTGCCTAAAATTGATGATGCGCTGGAGGAAGCCTATCGCGTGCTGAAACCCGGCGGGCAATTTTTCTGCCTCGAATTCAGCCAGGTCACCAACCCGGCCTTCCGCAAGATTTATGATGAATACTCCTTCCGCCTGATCCCGAAAATCGGCGAACTCGTCGCCAATGACCGCGAGAGTTACCAATACCTTGTCGAAAGTATCCGCCAGTTCCCCCCCCCAGGCCGAACTGGCCGCCCGTATCAAAAAGGCGGGGTTCGACAAGGTGCGGTTTGTGAACCTGTCCGGCGGGATCGCGGCTATCCATGTTGGGACAAAGCTGTAGTAGCTATTTATATAATCTCCGTGCTAGGCTTTAGTCCGGCATCCAGATGAAGGGATAAAAAATGCTGCACCGTAAAACAAAATTTCTCGCTTTTGCCCTGCTCTGCGCGGCCCTGATATCTGGCGCGGCGATTGAAATTAGAGCCCAGGACAGCACCACGGACAACAGCGCACAAACCGCCACCAAAGCCCAAATTCCCGCCGCCCTGATCGCCAGATGGAAGAAGTCGGCCGAGCAAGGCAATGCCGATGCACAATTCCTTTTAGGGAACGCTTATTATACAGGCAATGGCGTCGATCAGGATTTTAACAAGGCGGTCAGCTGGTGGCACAAAGCCGCAGACCAAGGCAACGTGAGTGCGCAAAAGGCTCTCGATCAGTTAGTGCCGAAGTAAGACTATCTCGCGCAATATAATTTAAAATACCAATAAATTCAATTAGTTACATACGATCAGAACACATCTTTTTATTTGACTTATGAATAATGAATATGTATAATGAACGTATTATTTGAAAGGTATGCTGCATGAAACATATTAGGCAATGGTTCAGGAAAGCTTCTGCCGCTGAAGAATTTGCGGTAAATAGTCCGTCCAGACAAGAGATGTTACCCGCTAATGATCTCCAGCCCCCGGCAAAAACGCTGGCGCAGCGCGTGGCAGAAACCCATGCCTTTTTTGATCCAAAAAATCTGGCCGACCTTATCCTCCAGTATAACGGCGAAGTGGCTCTCCTCGTCATCGACGTGCAGAAGCAATTTTGCGACCCAGACGACTGGATGGGGAATGGCAGCGAGGAAACCGTGCAAGTTTCAGAACGCGTTAAAGACCTCACGCCTGCCTTCAGAAAAGCAGGCATTCCGGTCTACGCCGTCCACTTCGGCAAGCCGGAGAAAGACGCTTCCGCCATTGATTTCTACAAGTTCATCCCTGAGCCCGGAGATACCCTAGTTGCAAAAAACATGCGATCCGCTTTTCTCGGAGGGAATATCAGGGAAATCCTGGACAGGGACCACAGGAAATTGTTGCTGACCTGCGGCGTTTATCTCAATCAATGCGTGCGGGAAACTGTTGAAGATGCCGTCGATCAGGGTTTTGACGTCTGCCTGCTGCGCGATATGACCGGAGATTATAAAGGAGATGCGGACAATACGGACCAGAACCTGACCGCCATGACAAGAAAAGGCATTGCCGTTTTGCAGTCCGGACAGGTTTTAGAAGCCCTGAAAATAGCTAAAAGAACCGCAAGCGCCCCCGGAATATGAGCCATGGAAGGTACATCAAATGATTAACGAAGCTTTTAATACTTCCAGTTCCGCACAAGATGCCTCCGCTCCGGCGAAAACACTGGCCCAGCGCGTGGCAGAAACCCATGCCTTCTTTGACCCGCGAAACCTGGCCGATCTCATCCTCAAATATAACGGCGAAGTCGGTCTCCTCGTCATCGACGTACAAAAACAGTTTTGCGATCCTGATGCTTCGACAAGATGGGGCAGCGAGGAAACTGATCTCGTGTCAGAACGCATTAAAAGCCTGGCGCCCGCCTTCAGAAAAGCCGGTGTTCCGGTCTACGCCGTCTATTTCGATGAACCGAAAGAAAAAGCATCCGATGTTGATTTCTACAAATTTATCCCTGAGCCCGAAGACACCCTGGTAGCGAAAAACCAAAGGTCTGCCTTTACCGGCGGAAATATCAGGGAAGTCCTGGACCGTGACCATCGGAAACTATTGCTGGCCTGCGGGGTTTATCTTGACAGGTGCGTGCGCGATACCGTCACGGATGCCGTCAAGGAGGGTTTTGATGTCTGCCTGCTGCGCGACCTGACCGGCGACTACGAATGGGATACCGGACATACGGACCAGAGCCTGGCGGACATGACGAAAGCGGGCGTTGCCATCATGCAAGCCGAACATGTTTTAACAGCCCTGAAAATCGCCAAAAGTGCCGCGCGCGCCCCGGCAATGTGAGCTATAGAAGGTTTAGGCATGAGCAACCAGCCCCTCCCCCAGAGCCTTCAGGAGACCGCCGCATTTTTTGACCCGGAGAACCTGGCGAGGCTGGCCCTGAAATATGAAGGCGAAGTGGCGCTGCTTGTCATTGACGTGCAAAAACAGTTTTGTGATCCGGCTGACCGGGAAAAGCGCGGCAATGCGGAAACGGTAGAGATATCGGAACGCATCCAGTCCCTTGTCCCGGAATTCAGAAAGGCTGGCATTCCAGTCTATGCTATTTTTTACTCCCCAACCGGGAGAAAAAAGAGGTTCCGCAAAATTGACTTCTATAAGTTCAAACCTGACGCCGGTGATACTGTTGTCGGCAAATATGCGGATTCCGCTTTCGAAGGCAGCAACATTGCCGACCTTCTTCATGGAGATAATAAGAAGCTGTTGCTGGCCTGCGGGTTTAACCTGAACGCCTGCGTAAAGAGCACCGTCAAAGATGCCCGTGCCGCTGGTTTTGAAGTATGCCTGCTGCGCGATTTGGCGGGGAATGACTGCCTTAATCGTGACTACGCTGACTCCCACCTGCGTGATATGCAGAAGGCCGGTACCGTCATAGCCTCCTCGCAAGCCGTCCTGAAGCAGCTGCGCGCGCCAAGCCTTTAATCCAGATCCTCATAAACAACCTTCTTGCCGTCTTTCTTGTCGGTCAACTTCTGCGCGAGCGACGCTTCGAGGAACGGGTCGAGGTCGCCGTCGAGGACGCCTTTGGTATCGGATGTTTCATAGCCGGTGCGCAGGTCTTTCACCAACTGGTAAGGCTGCAAAACATATGACCTGATCTGGTGGCCCCAGGCGATATCGGTTTTGGCGTTTTCATCGGCATCCTTGAGCGCTTGCCGCGCCTGCATTTCACGTTCATAGAGCTTGGCTTTCAGCATCTTCATGGCATAGGCGCGGTTCTGGTGCTGCGAACGCTGGTTCTGACACGCGACGACGATGCCTGAAGGCATGTGGGTCAGACGCACGGCGCTATCGGTCTTGTTAACGTGCTGCCCGCCGGCGCCCTGTGAGCGATAGGTATCCACGCGCAGGTCTTTATCTTCAACCTTGATATCGATATTTTCATCAACCACCGGCGTGATGGAGATAGAGCAAAAGCTTGTGTGCCGCCGCGCGTTCGAATCAAAAGGCGAAATACGCACCAGACGATGCACGCCGGATTCCGATTTCAGCCAGCCATAGGCATTCTCCCCGCTAACTTCAAGGATGGCGCTTTTGAGCCCGGCGACTTCACCGTCCTGCTTATCCATCAGGGATATTTTGAAACCCTTTTTCTCCGCCCACCGCATATACATACGGAAGAGCATGCTAGCCCAGTCACAGGATTCCGTACCGCCCGCGCCGGCATTGACCTGCAGATAAGCATCGTTGCCGTCCAGCTCGCCCGACAGCAGGCTGGCAAGTCCGCGCTTGGCGACTTCTGATTTCAGGGTGATAAGGCTTTTTTCTGCATCGGCAACAACGCCCGCATCGCCTTCCATCTCGCCGAGTTCGATGAGGCCAACGTTATCGTCCATCGTCGCCTGCAGCGATTTTACGGCACCGATCTGGGTTTCAAGCCGGGTGCGTTCCTTGAGGATTTTCTGTGCGCGGTCCTGATTTTCCCACAGCTTGGGGTCTTCGGCGAGAGCGTTTAGCTCCGAGAGCCTGTGAAGGGCGCGATCCCAGTCAAAGATGCCTCCTCAACAGTTCGAGTGAGGATTTGATATCGCTCACGGCTGTCTGGATTTCGTTTTTCATTTCAAAAGTTCCTCTTGTCTGTAATGCCATAAGCTATAAACATGCTGCACTGTTTAGCCAAGTTAAAATGTACGAATTATTCGTTTACGAAT